>Ga0228632_1000040_pt1 | contig 31141 bp, 20 predicted proteins | sample 40DmetaG_FD_183174 | JGI IMG/M metagenome (GOLD analysis project Ga0228632, IMG submission 183174) | Seawater microbial communities from Monterey Bay, California, United States - 40D | ecosystem: Environmental > Aquatic > Marine > Coastal | place: USA: California | collected 2016-11-04
TTTGGATTTAGTTCAAAATATTCTAGAATTTGTTCATTTTCAATACATGACAAACATCATCAAATCATTACAAATTTATTTTAAAGAATAAAATCTTGTAAGAAAATTATATAAACCTCAAATTTGACCATCTTTTCAATTTTTTTGACCTATATATTAACCCTAAAATTTTAGTTAAACTTTAATATTGTGATTAATAATTATCAATCTATTAATTAAGCAATAATGAAACTTGAAAAATTTGAAGGAAATCCAATCTTAAATCCAAAACTTGAAAACGACTGGGAAAATCTGGTTGTGTGTAATCCAGGTGTATACTATGATAATGGAAAGTTTTACATGCTATACAGAGCAGCTGGCGATGATAAGGAACACATTATAAGATTTGGATTGGCTGTAAGCGATGATGGTTATGAATTTGAACGAGTGTCGGATAAACCAGTTTTGGGGCCTAGTGAGGAGGGACCAGATACTGGTTGTATTGAAGATGCAAGAATCATAAAGTTCGACGATTATTACTATGTGACATATGCATTTAGGCCTTTTCCACCCGGGCAATACTGGAAATTTGCACATGATGAGGTTTTGACATTTGATCATGGAGACCATGCGCCACGTTTTGTTAAAGAAAATATGGCTAATTCGGCTTTAGCCATGACAAAGGATTTTAAAGACTGGATTAAATTAGGAAGAATAACAGATTCCAATTTGGACGATCGTGATGTAATTTTATTTCCAGAGAAGATTAATGGAAAGTATGCCATGCTTCACAGACCAAAAGAGTGGATTGGTGATGATTATGGGGTGTCAAATCCAGCGGTCTGGATTCGTTTTAGTGATGATTTACTCGTCTGGAGCGAACCAAGTACTATGCTTATTGGAGGAATTGATGGTGGCTGGGAAGAAAAAGTAGGGGGTAGTACTCCGCCACTTAAAACAGATAGAGGTTGGTTGGTTTTATATCATGGTGTTGAAAGAGGTGGTTTGGGTTATTATAGAGTCGGTGCAGTAATGCTTGATTTGGAGGACCCAACAAAAATTATCGGAAGAACTAAAGATTTCATCATGGAGCCTGAGTATAATTATGAAAAACAAGGCTATTATAAAGGCTGTGTTTTTCCAACAGGTAACATGATAATTGATGGTAAACTGTTTGTGTATTATGGCGCAGCGGATAAATACATTGGTTTGGCCACTTGCAATGCAAACGAGTTGATAGATTTTATACTTAGCGACGAACAAAACAAAAAATAATTTATGTTAAAACTTTACTTATTATCCCATGGTCCAAGCTGGGCCAATGGCATTTCTTGGCCAGATATAGTGGTTATATTTATATATTTCCTATTCATAGTTTATCTTGGAATTAAATACAGTAAAAGCAAAGATGAAAAATCTTACTTTTTAGCTGGTAAGGGAATGAGCTGGTCAGTAATTGGATTGTCATTATTTGCTGCAAGTATTTCAAGTTCTACTTTAATTGGTCAAGCTGGTGATGCTTACAGTACAGGGATTGCGGTTTTTAATTATAATTTAATTTCAGTTTTGGTAATGGTCTTTTTTGCATGGTTTATTCTGCCATTCTACTTGAAATCAAATATTTTCACCATACCAGAATTTTTAGAAAAGCGATTCAATGTAGCTTCTAGGTACTATTTTTCTGCTGTAACTATAATTGTTAATATATTTTTAGATGCAGCTGGATCATTGTACGCTGCAGCCATGGTCATGAATTTGGTATTTCCTGAAACCTCAGTTTTAACCCTTTCAATTGTTTTTGCAATTGTGGTTGCAATTTATACCATTCCAGGAGGGCTATCTGCAGCAATAAGAGTAGACCTAATGCAGGGGATATTTTTACTTGTAGGGTCAATCGTTTTAACTATTTATGCAACCAACAGTGGTGGTGCAGATTATGTTAAACAACTTCTTTCAGAAGGTGATATTCTTATGAAATTAGTAAGACCAATGGATGATTCCTCAGTGCCATGGTTAGGCATGATTGTTGGGATTCCAATTTTAGGAATGTTCTTTTGGGGTAATAATCAACAATTGGTCCAGCGTGTTTTGACTGCCAAAACTGTTGATGAGGGAAGAAAAGGGGTCCTGTTAGTAGGCTTTTTAACAGTTCTAACATTGTTTTTAATAATTATTCCTGGGATTATGGCTATAAAACTATTTCCCTCTCTGCCCAAACCAGACATGGTTTACCCAACTTTAATTATGGAATTAATGCCAAATATTCTTATTGGCTTTATGATAGCTGCAATGGTTGCTGCACTAACCTCATCTCTAAGCGGTTTGTTAAACTCTGTTGCTACACTTTTCACAATGGATTTTTACGCTAAGATTAAGCCGAAAAGCACATCGAAGCAAAAAGTAAGAGTTGGTAAAATAGCCTCTATTTCAGTACTTTTAATTGCAGTTTTGTGGGCGCCTCAAATTGGAAAACAGTTTGGAACATTACTTAAATATTATCAAGAAATGTTATCGATAATGGCTCCTCCAATTGTAGCTGCTTTTATTTTGGGTATATTTTGGAAAAGAACAAATGCTAATGGTGCTTTTTCAGGACTAATTGCAGGAATTTTATTGGGAATAGCCAATATAATTTTTAAGGTTAACTATGGATATTCAATATTTGGAGACATTCACTTTTTACTTACGGTACCCTATTATTTTGCTTGGAGTATGTTAGTTATGGTGGTTGTTAGTTTACTCACAAAAAAACCTCCTGTAGAAAAGATAGAAAATCTAACTTTTTCGTTAGACGAATTCAAAAGAGAAACAATTAATCTAAAACAACAAGCATTCTATAAGAGCTACAGATTTTGGTCTTATTTACTTATAGCTTTTTGTGTGATTGTTTTAGTTCTTTACTGGTAAAAATAGATACATTATGAAAAATTTAAAGACCTCTAAAACGATACTTTTCTTGTTTTTGACTTTGAACACTTTTTTTTCTAGTGCTCAAAAAGAAACAAATAGAAAGCCTAATTTTTTATTTATTCTTGTGGACGATCAACCATTTGATGCACTAGAATCTAGTGAGAGATATCCTTTTTTAAAGACGCCAAATATGCAACGACTTGAGGATGAGGGGGCAAAATTTGAAAATTATTTTGTCACTCAATCTATTTGTTCGCCATCAAGAGCAAGCTTTTTAACAGGAACATACCCCCATATTCATGGTGTAAACCAAAATAATCAACACGTAGATCCCGATTGGAAATCTTATCAACCTTACAATCAACATTTACAAAAAGCTGGATACCAAACTGCACATGTAGGAAAAATCCATATGGCACATTACAAGGGTAAAAAGCATATTAGACCTGGTTTTGACTATTGGTTTAGTTTCAAAGGACAAGGGGAGTATTTTGATCCAATGGTCAATGACAATGGTCGAGAATACCAAGAACAAGGTTACATGACTGATATCCTTACTGAAAAAGCAATTGATTGGCTGAAAACAAAGCGTGTACCTGGCCAACCTTTCAGCCTTAACTTGTGGCACAAAGCAGTGCATGAAGATCATTCTCCAGCACCAAGACACAACAAAGTATATAAGCATGATATCTTACCAACACCACCTTACGATACTCATTTAGAAAATTTTGCTGGAAAGCCAGAGTGGCAGCGAATAAAAGCATGGGATTCTAAATGGAAAGAGTATGTGCACTCAGACACTTTAGCTCCAAAACCTTGGCCAATTAAGGGTTATAAATTTAAGAGTTTATTAGAAACTTTGTTGGCTGTAGATGAGTCCTTAGGAAAGGTTTTAAAAACCCTTGAAGAGATGGGTGAATTAGAGAATACCGTAATTATTTACAGTAGTGACAATGGTTACTTTATGGGAGAACATGGCTATTGGGACAAAAGAATAGCTTATGAGAACTCTATGAAAATTCCCATGTTAATAAGATATCCCGAAAAGATTAAAGCAGGTACTGTTATTAATGAAAATGCTTTAAATATAGATTTAGCTCCTACAATTTTAGAATTGGCAGGAGTGAAAACTCCTGAATATATGCAAGGAGAGTCTATGATTTCTTTGTTGGAAGATAATCCTCAAAAAACGAACTGGAGAGAATCATTTATGTTTGAATACTACGTAGATGATGCGTATCCATACGCAGGCCCAGATATGTTGGCCATTCGTTCAGAAAAACACAAATTAATTGATGCTTTTTTAGAAAATGATATTGATGAGTTGTACGATTTAGAAAAGGACCCAGGTGAAATGCATAATTTAATTAATGATGCAAATTACGATTCAGTTGAAAAGGAACTAAGACAAGAACTAGAAAAATTAAAGGTGAAATATAAGTATACCACGGATAGAGATTGGTGGCTGAGAACTCAAGTGCCTCCAAAGAAAAAAAATAAAAAACCAAATCATAAAAAGTCCTATGAACACTAAGCTTAAAAAAACATTAGTAGGGTTATTTTTTTTAGGAATTTGTTTTGGATGTTCTACCAATAAAACAATAAAAAAGCAAAATAGTGTAAAGAAACCCAATGTATTGGTGATTATGTGCGATCAGCTAAATGCTAAGGCATTGAGCGCCTATGGCGGTCCAGTTTCTACCCCAAATATAGATCGTATTGCAAATGAAGGTGCTAAATTTAACAAGGCTTACGCTACCACACCATTTTGTTCTCCTTCTCGAGCATCTATTGTAACAGGATTGTATCCACATCAGCATGGAGTAGTTCACAATTTAGGTTCTAAACAAAATGAAGGAATTACTGTTCAGGATGAAACCTCAGGAAAATTGTTATATGCCAAAGGCTATTCAACACACCAATATGGAAAGTGGCATGTAGAAAGTGATTCTCTAAATCACCTCCCTTATTATCAAGATCAATATGATTATGGCTACCAGTACAAAGATGAAATGGCTGCTAAAGGTATTACAGTCAGAAAAGAAGATGGCGGAGATTGGATGAATTTCTATAATCAGTTTTGGCCTGTTGAGGTGAGTCAGTACATGAAGAAAAAGCGAGATTATCTCGAGAAAATATGGGGTAATCACCCTAATAAAGACTTCCCAATGAAAATGGGGCGTTTACGATTAAAACCAGAAGATTGGATTGATGATATTTTAGCTAATAAAACAGTAGAACAGATTAAAGAATCTGCGTCAAAGAATGAGCCTTTTATGATTACCACTTCTTTTGTTTGGCCTCATGATCCCAACTTTTTGCCAGATCCTTATTATGGAGCTTTAAATCCAGATTCATTGACTATACCTTCTACTAATAAACCTGAACAAAAATTTGAGAAATCATGGTCTAGAAGAATGGTTAAAGGTTATGGAGATGAGGGCTTAAAAGAATTTTTACGTATTTATTATGGAGCCGTAAAATATTTAGATGATAGAGTTGGTAGAATATTAGAGGAACTTGAAAAACAGGGAATCTTAGACGAAACCATCATAATATTTACTGCAGACCATGGTGATATGATGGGAAGTCATGGGATGGTCTGGAAAGTGAATGAATCATTTTATGATGAAATCGCAGGTATACCTTTTATGATAAGATATCCAAAGTTAATTAAACCTATGGTTTCAGATATTCATGTGAGTCTTGTTGATATAAAACCAACCCTAATGTCGGTTACCAACACAGGATATAAAGATGAGGTAGCAGGAATGAATTTAATTCCTTTTTTAACAGGAGAAAAAGATGCATCTGAAGCACGTCAATATTCGTTTTGCGAGCGTGTAAAACCAGATAAGAAAGGAACACGTAAAATCACTGCAAAAACAGAAGGTGCTTTTATGGTTAGAAGTGATGATTTTAAATTAATTATGTATCCAGATGGAGATAGTTTCTTTTACGACCTAAAGAACGATCCAGATGAGTCTTATAATATTGTAAATGATTTATCTTATAAAATGCAAATTCTAGAATTAGAAAAAGCATTAGAGAATTGGTTGAAAGAAACAAATTGGAAAGGGAAAAAAGTGAACTATAAATATTTGCTGAAAGTTTAGTCTAAGTACAATACTGATAGTGATTGGTGGTTAAGAACTCAAGTGTCATTGAAGAAAAAGCATCAGAAATCCAATGATTAAAAATTTGGTTTTATTTATTTTGAATTAATATTTACTTTTACTAGAATGAGTTTTACTATAAGATTATTTACATTTATTCTTGGTTTTTTTATTTTCTGCTTTCAATATTCTGTTGGGCAGCAAATTATTCATTTAGACAGTAAAGATGGTCTCCTCAACGGAACTATCAATGTATTTGAGCGTGATAGTTTAGGTTATATGTGGGTTGGGACAGATCAAGGTATCAATAGATATTCTGGAATTGAGTTTAAAAATTATGGGCTTAATGATAGCGACAAATTTAAAGGCAAAGAAATTGCTAGTATATTAAACGTTCAAGGTGCTCTTTATGTATTAAGTATTAATGGATCTCTGTATAAATATCATTATGATTATGATTATTTTGAAAAACTTTACTCAAATAAACACAATCGTTTTTTATCCTTAACAAATCTTAACGATTCTCACTTACTCATTGGATTATCTGCTGGTTTTATTGTGTATGATCTAAAAACGCATGAGGCAACAGAAATACAACTCAAAAATTTTATCAATAACAGAAAAGTAAAATTCTATAACAATAAGGTTTACTCTGCTACTTCAAAGGGACTTTCTGTGTTTTCATACAAACAGAAAATCAAGAAGCTTTCTTTAGAGAAAACCTATATTTCTAATCAAGACATTATAGATTTTGCTTTTGATTCTGATGCAAGAATTTGGGTTGGAACAGAAGTTGGGGGGTTATTTATCATCAATAAAGATGCGATTAAGAATATACCGATTAGTCAGATTTTAAATAAAACCTATGCAATACGTCAAATAGATTTTGATAAGAACAACAATGCTTTAGTAGCCATAGATAGATTGGGCTTATTTGTTTTAAACAAAGAATTTAAAATTCTTAAAACCTTTAGCCATGATACGGACAATCAAAATTCTATTACTCAGAATAGCATTTACGAAATTTATGTCGATGACTCTAATGCTTATTGGTTAGGGGTTAGAGAAGGAGGTATCAATATTGTTTATGACAAAGAGAATGTTTTTACCAATATTCAACATATACAAAATGAAAAGAACAGTATTCATAATAATAATATAAGATCTATATACGAATCGGCTTCTGGAGCTATCTGGTTTGGAACAGAAAATGGGATTAGTAAGTATGATAGAAATAAGAGTTGGACAAACTACAATAAAGACCCAAAATTGTTCAATACAGCTGTTTTAACAGTTAATGAGTATCAAAACAATTTACTATTAGGTACTTATGGAGAAGGAGTCTTAACCTTTCACCAAAACAAGGGTAAAGTGTCTAATTTTGATTTGGAATCTAAAAGATCTTCAAAGTTTATTTTTAGAATAAAAACCTATGATGATAATTTATGGATCGGAGGAAGTGATGCTCCACTTACACACTATAAAAACAACACATTTGTTACTACCTATGCTGTAGGATTAACAAGATCTTTGATACAGGGGTTTGATAATATTAATTATGTTGGTTCTAACTTAGGCTTTTTTAAATTAAATACACGAAATGCTAGTGTTCGTAAAATTGAAGAATCTGTTTTTAATTCTTTTAATCATATTTACGATTTAAATTTAGATTATATAAACAATTGTATTTGGATTGGGAGTAAAAACGGTTTGTATAAATACAATTTGAGTACTGAGAAATTAGATAACCTTGGAGATAGCACTAATAAAAGAATAGGAACTGTATTTTCTATTAAAAAAGACAATATGCAAAACCTGTATTTTACTTCAATATCAGGTTTGTGGAAGTATAATATAAAAGAAGGTTCTTTTAGAAAGTATGGAGTACAAGACGGAATGCTAATTGATGAATTTGGAATTGGAGCTTCAGCTAAGTTTAAAGATGGTAGATTGGCCTTTGGTGGTGCAAAAGGAGCGGTAATTTTTAATCCGATTCACCTTGTTAAAGACAAGAAAATCTCAGATATTTTTATTTCAAACTTTCAAATAAATGGAAAAGAACCCGATAGTTTAACCTTATCTAAAAACATTAATTACACAAAAAAATTGGTTTTAAATTACGATCAGAATACGATTTCTTTTAATTATGAAACCATTAAGTTTCATGGGTCTAAAAGGAATGAATTCCAATCGAAATTAAAGGGTTATGAAAAAGAGTATCAAGTAAACTATGGTAACGAGAAAATTTATTATTCTAATCTTAAACCAGGTTCATATCAATTACACGTAAAAGGCTATAATTCAGAGGGAGTAAAAGGAGAAAATGATTATAAGTTAGAAATTGTCATAAAAAAACCATTTTGGGAAACCTTATGGGCATTTGGTTTATACATCCTATTATTTCTTTTGATAGTTTATTTGATTTTTAGAATTTTTAGAGCCAATACTCAAAAGAGATTTGATGAAAACAGAATTAAGTTTTTTGTAGAGGTAGCCCATGACATTAGAACACCAGTATCCCTTATACAGCTTCTTGTAAAACAGCTAACCAATCAACAGGATACAGAGAAATCAATTGAACTTATTCAAAGAAATTCGCAAAATTTAAATGAATATGTTACACAACTCTTAGATTTTCAAAAAATTGATAGAAAACAATTAAAGCTATCTGTTAGTAAAGTAGATTTAAAAGATTGTTTGGCTAAAATTATTAATGATTTTACACCAATTCTTCAAGAGAAATCTTTAGATGTATCATTAGAAGTTAAACACATTCCTGTCTGGTTTGATAAGGCAAAAATGAATCGTATTTTTTATAATTTGATTTCTAACGCTATTAAGTATAGCAATGATGGTGGGGAAATAAAAGTTAAAGCGTATTTAGATGATACTAAGTTAAAAATTGAATTTATAGACAATGGTGTAGGTATACCTGAAAAGCAGCAAGAGTTAATTTTTAAACGTTTTACAAGAGGTACGAATGTCTCTAATAAAGGAATCCCTGGGACAGGTATTGGTTTGTTGCTGTCTAAAAAAATAGTTGAATTGCATGGCGGTAAGATCTTGTTAGAAAGTATAGAAAACATAGGTTCTAAATTTACCATTGTCTTGCCTAGTGGTACAGAACATTACGGAGATGAACATATTATAGAGGACAGTGCAAAAGAAGAGTTTAAAACAAATTTTGATGACTTAATAACCAAAAACAAACTCATTCTTTTAGTAGAAGACAATGAAGAGTTACGTGGAGCGGTTAAAAATGAATTGGAAAAAAACTATACAGTTATAGAAGCATCTAACGGAAAAGAAGGAATGTTGTTGGCTCTTTCTAAAAACCCCGATTTAATTATTACTGATGTAATGATGCCAGAAATGGATGGTAAAGAGTTGTGTAAGTTGCTTAAAACCAATTTTAAAACAAGTCATATTCCTATTGTTATGCTTACTGCTTTGGCAGATATAGACGATAAAATACAAGGCTTAGAAACTGGTGCTGATGCTTATGTAGAAAAGCCATTTAATGTTTCTATTCTCAAGGCTACCATTAATAACTTGATAAAGTCTAGGGAAAATGTGAATCGATTGTTAGATGACAAGAAAGTAAAAAAACAATTAACACCAGACGAAAGCTTTCTTTCTGATGTAATTAATGTTATTAAAGAAAATTTAACTGAAAAAGATTTTTCTATAGATACTTTGTGTAAAATAATGGGGCTTAGTAGGTCTAATATGTTTAGAAAATTGAGAGGGCTTATTCAAATGTCTCCTTCAGATTTAATTATAAAAATTAAACTTGGACATGCAGAGGAATTAATGAAAAAGAAAACTCTAAGTAGAATTTCAGATATTGCTTATGAATCTGGATTTCATGATCCAAAATACTTTAGTACCCTGTTTAAAAAACATTACCGTAAAACACCTAAAGAGTTTATAGAAGAACAGTAAGTAATTTTCTAATTTTAGTTTTAACAACCTCAAACAAATATGTTATACACCCTAGAGAACCAAAACTTTATTTGTCTTATTGAATCTGTTGGAGCAGAAGTTCGTTCTTTAAAAAAAAAAGAAACTAAAGAAGAATATATTTGGCAAATAAACAATACTATTTGGGGAAGCAGTGCTCCTGTGTTGTTTCCATCAATAGGAAATATAAAATCTAATAAAATTACTTATAGAGTAGAAGAATTTGCAATGCCCAAGCATGGTATTGTTCGAAATAACAAACATCTTAGTATTCATCAAATATCTGCATCAAAATGCGCATTTACTTTGATGAGTTCACAATTAACTAAAGAACAATATCCATTCGATTTTTCGTTTACTATAATCTATGAGCTTAGCTCAAAAGGTTTGCAAATGACTTATGAAATTGTTAATAAAGATGAGGTTCCAATGTTTTTTTCTTGTGGTGGGCATACTGCCTATGCTTGTCCTCTAGACAAGAATACAAAATTATCTGATTATATAATTGAATTCCCCAATACTATATCGCTACATTCTTTAACTTTAGGAGGTTCTGGATTGTTAACAAATCAATTAAGAGCTTTTGAATTACAACAAAATCAATTGGAATTATCAGACACTATTTTTAATGAAGATGCATTGGTATTTGCAAACATAAATTTTAAATGGGTTAGATTGCGTAAGAAAAACCAGGCAAAAGGAATTAAAGTTGTTTTTAAAGACTACCCCCATTTGGCATTGTGGTCTAAACCAGGAGCAGATTACGTTTGCATCGAACCTTGGTTAGGTTTACCTGATATGGAAGATGAGTCCATAGATTTATTAGAAAAAAGCACCTATAAAACAATACATCCAAACGAACAATTTTCAATTGTAATAGCAACAGAAATTGAGTAAAGTCTTAATCGTTTCTTTTGTATTGTAACATCCAGTTTACAACATCCATATCAAAAATGTCTCCAGTGTGATTTTTATCCCAAGAAGTACGGTCATATACACCATAGTCTATACGATGGTATTGTCCATCAAAATCATCTTGTGTAAAAAGCGTTAATTTTTGGTGTACTTGTGATGGATATTTTGCTCTAAAATCATCGACTAAATCAATAGTTTTATCTACAGGAACTGCACCATCTTTTTGCCCATGAAAAGCCCAAAACGGCATTAATTTAAGTGCTTCTACATTACACTCATCTTTTGCACCAGCCATAGTTACCGCAGCTGCAATTAAATTGTTTTCATACCCAAAAGTATCTAAATAAGTCCACGTGCCCATAGCTCCCATACTAAACCCAGACAGGTAAATTCTGTTGGTGTTTATAGCATTAGGATGGGTGTTTATAAGATAATTAATAAAAGATTTCACATGGTTTGCGTTCCACGATGTGTTAGATTGAGGGGCAAATACAGGCATTGCTACTTTAGGGTTACATACACCTAATTTAATAGCTCTAATCGCTCCATCTTTATCTACTTTATTTATATCGTCAGGATTGGTGTTACTATTCCCTTTGCTTCCCACTCCATGTAAGTAAATTAATATCGGGTATTTTAACCCATCACTACCAAACCCTTCAGGTCTTCTAACTACATATCCATAAGGAGATGTATTTTCCCCCTTTAAACTTTGCTCTTTTATATATACTGCATTAGTAGGGAGATTGTCTAAATCTGAATCGTCACTGATTTCTACTAGCTGTTCAATTTCTGGAGTAGGGTTTTCAATAATAGTGTCAGAAAGTATACTGTCATCACTTGTTTGACAAGCCGCTATTTGCGTAACAATTATTAAGGTAAAAATTATTTTGAGTCTAATGGGTAAAATATTAAGAAATATGAAATTATAAAAAGGAAAGGATAAGCCCGTTTTTAAACAATTCATTTTAGTTCAATTACAGTTCAATTCAATATGTTATAGAATGTTATTCTATAGTAAATATTATAACTAGCATCCATGCAGCAACTTACAGGTGGATTTTGTATAAAGTCTATTGTTTGGAAAGAAATTGATAATTTAAGCTTTGATCACCTTTTAAACTTAGTTGAATTGTATTTCTACCTATTTTGGATACTTTTTTTAGAATTTGTAGTGTTGAAAATTATCACTCAAAAAATGAAAAACAGCAAAACATTTTATGCAACAATATTAATTGTAGCAGTAGGATTAATAATTTACTTTTCCTTAAGTGCATTTAACAATAGCGAAACAAATCAAATCAGGAAAACTCAAGAGAGTATTGATTCTTATAATTTTGCACTAGGAACCCAAACAGTTGGTTCAAAATATAAGTTTACCGACAAGACTATGTTGGTAGAAACCGCAACTGAGATAAAGAAAATGGGGTCTAATCTATTAAAGTTTTCTATGCATCCTAGGTATTGTTCAGAGAATTATGGATTGCCTAAGAATGATGAAATTACTTCATTAACTAGGTTAGCAACGTTAGAACCTTCTATGAAAGAGGTTTTGGATATGGATTTTAAATATTACCATATATGGATTTATGGGTTTTCTCAATACACACCAGAACCAATTGGCAAAAAAGATGATACAGCTCAAATAAAATTTATAGATGGGTATCCTAAAAAATACAAAGAAGCTTTGTACAAAGAAGTGTATGATTTTACAGCACATTTGTTAAAAACATATAACGGAACAGGAAAGGTTTTTTACCTAGGAAACTGGGAAGGAGATTGGCATTTAAGATCTGATTATGACAGAACAAAACCTGCTAATTTAAAAACCCTAGAAGGTATGACTCAATGGGCAAAAACGAGACAAAAAGCCATTGATGATGCCAAAAGAGATGTGAAATACAAAAATGTAGAAGTGTATCATTATATAGAAGTGAATTTGGTTAGAAAAGCATTAAAAGAACCAGAGGCAAAAGTGGTTGCAAACACTGTTGTTAATGAAGTAAATCCTGACTATGTATCTTATTCTTCCTATGATGCAACCAACCCTTATAAAAAGGAAAAGACATTAAATGAAAATTTAAAAAAGTCTTTAGATTATTTAGAATCTCAACTTTCACCAAAAACAGGTTTACCTGAAGGTAAGCGTGTATGGATTGGAGAATATGGTAACCCTAGCATTCATCACAATGATGAAATGCAAAACTTACGATCTATTTGGACAATTAAGACAGCTTTAGAATGGGGAACACCATTTATTTTGTACTGGGAGATGTATAACAACGAAATTAAAAAAGAAACTGGAGAACAAGTTGGTTATTGGTTGATTGATGATAAAGGAGAAAAGCAACCAATTTGGTACACACATCATAATTTTTATAAAGAGTCTAAACAATTCATAAAAAAATATTTGAAGAAAAATGATGAGTTACCTTCTTATGATATATTTAGAAAAAATGCAGTCAATTTCAAAAGCTTAAATGTGCAATAAAATGAAGAAAAAATTCTCATTCATATTATTTTTTAGTTCATTATTTATTTTCGGGCAAACAATACCTGAATATGATAAAAAATCTGATTTAGAAGATTATAATTTTGTATTAGGCACTCAAGGAATTGGAGGGTATTATAAATTTACAGATGAATCTGCGCTGATAGAGCAAGCAAAACACATACGCGCAATGGGTTCCAATATTTTAAAAATATCACTTGGTAAAAAATCTCAAAAAGTTTATGGATTGCCCATAAAAAAAGTAAAATCTACAAAAGAATTATTCTTATCAAATAAAGATTACAAAATAGTTTTTGATATGGATTTCAAATTCATTTTTACTTGGGTACATTCTCTAACACAAATTCAATGGAAGAAAGGAATTAATAAAAAAGAAGAGCAAATTTTGTATAATGAGATGTATGAATTTGTATCATATTTATTAAAGGAATACAACAATTCAGGTAAAACTTTTATGATTGGCAATTGGGAAGGAGACTGGTTATTACATCCGGAATATAATAGAAAAATAACGCCACCAAAAAAGGATGTTAAAAACATGACAAAGTGGTTTCAAATTAGACAAAAAGCAATTGACGATGCAAAAAAGAAAACAAAGCATAAAAACGTACAAATTTATCATTATATCGAATTAAATTTAGCTTTAAAAGGGATGAATGGTGATGTCTGTATCGCTGAAGATATTTTACCTAAAGTTGATGTAGATTTAGTTTCTTATTCAAGTTACGAGGCAATCAAAAAAAGAAATTTCGAAGAAAAAACAAAAACACTTACAGCTATTTTTAACTACTTAGAAAAACAACTAAAACCTAAAAAAGACATCCCCTTTACAAGACGCGTTTTTATTGGTGAATATGGATATCAAGCAAATATAAATAATCCTCAAAGTTTTGTAAAACAACACAATCAAACTAAAGAGATTATGCAAATTGCATTGGCTTTAAATTTACCTTTTGCCTTACATTGGGAAATGTATAATAATGAATATCATAAAAAGACTGGACAATCTAAAGAAATGTCTTTAATAAACGAGCAAGGTATGAAGACATCATTGTATTTTTTACATCAAGCCTATTACAAGAAAATGAATGCTTTTTTGAAAGAATATAACATCAAAAACAATTCTTATCCTGACTCTGAAGCCTTCAAAAAAGAAGCTTTAAATATTTTAAGGACCTTATAATTAATGAAATTTGAACGCTTCATATATGATATGTTAAAACATCAAATACTGATTTTTGTATTTATTACATCTTGTGCTCAAACTTTTGCGCAATTGTCTTTGGTCAGCAACCAAGATATTGATTTCTCAAACGTGGTAAGTACAGTATCTAGCGGTGATTGGAGTAATCCGAATATATGGAGCTCTGGATCAGTACCAACTGCTGCTGACAATGTGAGTATTGAAAATCATACGGTCTATATCGATCTTATGGGTACAAGTTCTGGTGAAATTGTTGATTTATGCAATAATTTAAGAGTACAATCTGGTGGCGTTTTAAGAATGGGACACGACTTATCAAATTTTGCTAAAGACTTAAGGATAAACGGAAGTATCTTGTGTTTGGGAACTTTCTCGGCAGGAAGAGAACAGCCCTCTGGATCTGGAGACGGAAGTCTTTACAATCATAATAGCCGGATATATTTAAACTTGAATCAGGACACCACCTATATTTCTGGTTCAGGATTTTTTAATCCAAAATCTCTCATTATTTCATCCAGTGATGATAACAAAGCCCTAATTATTGATCATTATAATGTTGTGATAGACGATAGTTTTGTCTTAAAATCTGATTTTAGAATCAACGCAACTATTGAGTACTATTCTTATGTCAATATCAAACAGAATCTTGGATTAACAGGAAGTACTTTCCAATGGAGTTCTCCAACTGCCAAAGCTGATCTTACAATCAAGGGAATTGTTTTAGCAGAAAATGTGAGCTTATTTACAAAAAATCCAAATCCAGGCGAGTTTTCTTCTTTGACTATAAGCAACAAAGGCAGTTTATATGTAAAATATATCAATGAGGGTGAGTTAGGTGTTACTTCCGCCGATGCTGGATTTAACTTAAATATCAATAATGGTGGATTATTACGACTTGGGGAGGATATAAATTTTGATAACCTAACCGAAAATAATCCAAATTTTTCCTTATTAAATAATGGCGATATCCGAGAACATTTCACAGAAACGATACCTACTGAAGCCCAAATTACAGCTCAAATAAACAACTACGATCCAAATCTTGGTGCTGATGCCACTGAAATTATAGATATTTTTGGTTCTAGTCATATCGCAGGTTGGTATAATTTTACACAAAGACCCTACTTACTCGAGGGTTTAGATTTTTATCAAGATTTTGGAGCATCCTCAATAAAAACAACACTAACAGCTACAAATGGGAAGATGTATAGTGCTTATCCGTTTAATCATACCTGGCCTAACTTTGAAACTTTAGAAGATGTAGCACAACATCAATATATAGATTCTTTGTTCAGTAGAAGCCATATTAAAACCCATACGTTTTGGACTACCTCCAAAAATAAAGGGGATTGGAAACAGGGTCCAGACTTTGACCATGAAAGCAATTTAAATGAAGAGCAACAATTTTATGATCTGACAGTTCATCTGCTTAGCACATATGGACATATGGATAAAAATTTTGTTTATCAAAATTGGGAAGGTGACTGGATGTTGCGTGGTCAAGGGGTACTCTGGGAGCAAAATCCATCACTTATACCAGATGATGTAAACTGGGATATTGAAGGAATGGCTCGTATGTTTAGAGCACGGCAACGCGGAACTGAAAGAGCAAGAAATGAATTTCCTGATTCTAATGCTAAAGTTTTTCAGGGTATAGAATTTAATAAGTTGTGGTGGAATGATAATGGCACTCGGAAAACCATGATGGATAGTAATATTCCTTGTGTTATTGCAGACGTCGTTCCTAAGGCACGTATTGATTTATCTTCTTGGTCAGCTTATGATGGGGGATGGACCAATTCTGCTAATCCTCATGGTCATGCCATGTGGAAGGGTTTAGAGATGGCAAGATATCTTACGACTGAAACCCAAGATTTTCCAACTGCATATCCTGTACAGATTGGTGAGTTTGCAATAAATGAAAACCCACCATATAATGGTAATAATAATCAGGCTTTAATCACTGAGCGTTATGGTCGCTACGTTGGGCTAGCCCTTGCTTTGGGGATTCCTAATTTTTATCTATGGAACTTATATTGTTCTGGTCAACAGGGTGGACCAAATGGGTTTACTTGGGAAAAAGGGGTACAATATGATACTGATTTTCTTTACGATTGGATGGATGGCAAATGGCTAATTGAACCAGATGGTTCGTGGGGTTTTGCAGCTAGTTTTCTTATGGATTTATGGACTCACAATTTATCTACTCCCTCAACATTAGTAGAGAACAACATTAGAATTTTTCCAAATCCTTCAGAGCATTATTTCAACATAAGCGGTGTTCATGGACCAATATCTTTATCTATGTATGATATGCAAGGAAGATTGGTTAAATCCATTGATAATACATTGAATTATACTATTGACACCTCCAACCTCGAAACGGGGTATTATATACTTCAATTAAAAAACTCAAGTTATGAAATCACTAACAAAAAAATAATTATTAACTAAAAGCAAAATTTATGAAAAAATTAAATTTGATTTTTCTCTTTTTTCCACTTTTCATTTTGGCTCAACAACAAGTTGTAGTCAAAGGAACTGTGCTTGATGAGGAAAATAAACAACTCCTCCCAGGGGTTACAATTCTGGAGAAAGGAACTAAAAATGGAGCTATAACGGATTTTGATGGTTTTTTTGAAATCAACACTAAATTAGGAGCTACATTATCAATTTCTTACCTTGGTATGAAGACCCAAGAAATTGTTGTAGAATCTGAAACCTTAAAAATTTACTTACAAACAAACCTAGATCAACTAGATGAAGTTGTTGTAAGTGTTGGGTATTTTGATGTCAGTAAGAAAGATTTATCGGGATCCATTTCACAAGTCACCACGGAAAAACTCGAACAAAACAGAACTTCTTCAGTTGAACAATTACTACAAGGTCAAATATCAGGTGTAGTGATATCTGATAGTTCTGAGCCTGGAGGTGGTACAGGAATCTCCATCAGAGGAACAAACTCGCTATTGGGTGGAACTCAGCCTTTATATGTTGTTGATGGAATTCCTATCGATCCACTAACAGACGCAGAAGGTAATACTGGAGGTGGTCAAGCGCAAAACTCTATCGCATTTTTAAATCCCAACGATATTGATAAAATTGAGGTATTAAAAGATGCAGCTGCAACAGCTATCTATGGCGCGCGTGGTGCTAATGGAGTTATAATTATTACCACCAAAAGTGCTGACACTTCTAATGGTAAAGATTCTTTTACAGTAAATATTGATTCTTCAGTCAATGAAGTTATTGATTTTATAGATGTATTAGATGGTCCTCAGTTTGAGTCATATATGAACCAGAGAGCACTAAATCAATTGTATGTAAATATCTCAAATCCAGATTTATACGGTTCTGGTGCTTTTGATGGCTCTCAAGCATTGGACCCAGCGGTTTACACAGAACTTTCTGGGTATGCATTGCCTTACCCAGAAACTACTGGTGTGAGTAACAATTGGCAAGACATTACATATAGAATGGCCTATTCAAATGCCTATAACTTGTCGTATACTGGCGGTAATCGTAAGAACAATATTTTCACAAGTTTAGGGATACAAAATCAAGAAGGTGTAATTTCCAATACCAATAATCGTAGAATAACATCAAATACAAACATTAGACGCAAAATGTTTAATGATAAAGTCGATTTAATTATTAAAACAAATATTGCGCACAATTCAGGAAATGCTTCATCTGTTGCCAATGGTGAAATCTTTCAGCAAAGAGGAGTGGTATCTCAAGCATTGAGGTTTCAGCCAATTTTTGATTTGCTAAGCCCTGGGGAAGATGATGATGCTTATGCTGACTTAAATGAAAATCAATTAGTTTCAAATCCTTACACGCTAGCAACTCTTGTTCAAGATCATAAAAAATCTGTAAATTTTGGTCAAGCTTTAGCGCTAATCACAAAAATTAAACCCAAAGTCACTTGGACTGTCAAAGGATTTTACAATCTTCAGAGAAGTAATCGTGACACCTATTATCCAACTAGCACCACAAGAGGTAGAAGAAACAATGGAGAAGCCTCACAGTCTTATTTGCAAAATGAAAAAATGTATGGAGAAACAAGCTTTCGTTACCGAAATAGATTTGGAAAACATAGAATTGATGCAATTTTAGTGGGAACTGTTGAGCAAAATAAAATTCGAGCTCAATTTAATAAAGCTTTTGGGTTTGGAAGCGATGCAACATCATATTACACGTTTGAATCTGCTACAGACATTCTAGTTCCAATTTCACAATTTAGAGACTTTGGATTGCTGTCCGGGCTGGCTCGAATTGGATATAATTATGATCAAAAATATTATGTTGATATCAACGCTAGAGTTGATGCCTCCTCAAAGTTTGCTAAAAATAACAAAAGTGCACTATTCCCATCAATTGCATTGGCTTGGGCTGCATCTGAAGAGGATTTTCTAATGAATTCCAATACGATATCCAACTTACGTTTTAGATTATCTTATGGAAAAACAGGAAGTAACCCTATAGCACCTTATCAGTCTTTGGCGTTGATGACACCGATTAGATATAACTTTAATGATGAACTGGTGACAGGGTATTACGAATCAAATTTAGCTAATGACGATTTAACCTGGGAGACAACTGATCAAGCTAATTTCGGTATTGACCTTGGTTTATTTAATTCAAAAGTGAATTTAACGATTGATGCTTATCATAAAACAACAAAAAACTTGTTGCAAAATGTAACTTTACCCGCTTCTAACGGATTTGTTTCTATAGTGGATAATTTTGGTGAGATCGAAAATAAAGGAATAGAATTTGCCTTAAATGCTGAATTGATAAACTCAAACGATTTTGATTGGAACGTTTCAGGAAATATTTCATTTAATCGAAATAAACTTTTAAAATTAAATTCAAATCTTGATTTTCAGTTGGGACCTTCTGTTGGATTTAGTCAAGCTAATCCAATTGTTTTTCAGGAAGGACAGCCTTTGGGTATTTTTTGGGGAGCACAAACCGATGGAATATACGAGAATTGGGATGAAGCAATTGCAAGTGGGATAGATGGTGCCGCTCCTGGTGAAATTAAATATGTTAATAATCATGTTGATTTGGATGCAAATGGCGACCCACTGCCAGTTCAACAAATTAATTTTGATGATTACGTACAAATTGGTGATCCAAATCCCGATTTTACAGCTGCAATAACTAATAACTTTAGATACAAGAATTGGGATTTAAGCTTTTTAATTACGGGTCAAAAAGGTGGTGACATTTTTTGGGTTGATTCTTGGGGTCTATACGGTAACCAGCAAAGTACAAACGTTTTACAAGCTTCATTTAACGACTCGTGGACAGCACCACTTTCTGTAGATTCGTCAACTGGTACAGTGGTTTATGACCCTTCGGTTGGTCAAATGACAGGAGTTCAACACCCAGCACCTTTGACCGATGCTGGTCAAAGAGCGTTGGCTTCAGATCGACAGGTTTTTGATGGTTCTTTCATCCGACTTAAAAACTTAAATTTAGGATATACCTTAAATATGCAAAAAGGCAGATCTCTTAGATTATATCTTTCAGGAAATAATCTTCTAACTTGGACCAAGTATCCTGGTTATGATCCTGAAATTCAGTCTTACAACAAAGATCCTCAACGACGAGGAGTAGATTTTGGAAGTTATCCAGGAACACGGCGATATACATTAGGTTTAAGATTTAATTATTAATTATTAAAAGCAATAATCATGAAACAAATATTTTCAAAAATTACTATTAAACTAATGCTGACAGTTGCTACAATTACTTTAATAATAGGATGTAGTGATGTGTTAGACGAAGATCCATTAGTACAGTTAAGTACAGAACAGTTTTATCAGAACGAAACAGACGCTTTGGCTGCTCTTTCGGGAGCTTATGCACGTTTAAAAGAGGGTGTTGGTTATTATAGACAGCAGTTTTTATCCAATTTACATGCAGCCTCAGACCAGGGGACTTCAAGTTGGAAACATGGCAATTTTAGACGAGGAACAATTGTTCCTTCAGATCAAAACTTACGAAATCCATGGATTGAAATGTATATTGGAATTAAAGATGCCAATAACATCATAGCTAGAGTTCCTGCAATCGAAATGGATGAGGAATTAAAAAACCGTATCCTTGGTGAAGCTAAATTCTTGAGAGGATTACATTATTTTAATTTGGTGAGGTGCTTTGGCGAAGTACCTTTAAGAACCGAGCCTACTCAATCTGGAGATGAAGGGTTACCTGTTTCTGCAATAGAAGATATTTATGAAGTTATCATAAATGATTTTTCTTATGCTGCTGAACATTGTTGGGGGTTTAATGAAACAAGAGGGGGACAAACCAATAACATAGGAAGAGCGACTAATGCAGCTGCTCACGCAATGCTGGCAAAAGTTTATATTCAGATGGCATCTTCAAAGCGAACAGCTACAGAAAACACTGAAGGGAATAACAGATATTTAGGAATTGCGGAGTCTTCTGCAAATTTATATCAATTAGCAAAGTACCACTGTAATGCTGTTATAAATCAAGGGGATTACTCTTTAGTTTCAGATCTAGATCAATGGGTAGGAATTTTTGACCCTGCTAATGGGAATAATCTAGAAATGCTATTCGATATTCAAGGCTCTTCGCTAACAGAGCAAGGTACAGCCGTTTCCAATTTATTTTGCCCAAGAGGGGCAGGCCTCAGTGGAGGAGGTTGGGGTGGTACTAACAAATTATTACCTAAATACATCAATTTTCAAATAGACAAGAACGATCCAAGATTTCAAAATGCAATTGTTCGTGAATATCAAGATGCCACAAGATCTTATGTTCTATCACCTGCAAGTACAGGATATTTCAGAACAAACCTTGAAACAGGAGCATCTAATGGGACTTTATTTCAAGTATTTACATCGAAATATATTGATGCCAACGCTACTACAGAGTACACTAGTGAGCAAAATTGGCATGTAATTCGTTTAGCTGATGTTTACCTTATGCGTGCTGAGGCGATGGCAGAGATAAATCAAAATCCAGCCACTGCTAATGATGACATAAATATACTTAGAAATCGTGTTGGCATGACTGCTTTTGATGGCTCTGGAATGTCTATGAGTGATTTTAGAACAGCCCTTTTGCGTGAAAGAGGAGTAGAATTATTTATGGAAGGTCATCGGTTTTTTGATATCACAAGAATGGGTGTTTATGATGAATATTGTAGAACAGTCTTAAATAATAATATCGGAGCACGTCAACCTGAGGATTACACCTGGCCCATTCCACTTATTGAGACCACAGCAAACGATAATATTAATTAATGTTTAAACTAAAATAAATTGAAAAAATATCTAGGATTATTTTGTTTGTTTTTGGGCAGTTGGTTTTCAATTGCCCAAGAGCATCAAAAACCAAATATTGTATTTATAATCTCAGACCAGCACAAGCTTGAATCAACGGGGGCCTATGGAAGTAAATTAGCCATTACACCAAATATTGATGATTTGGCTAAAACGGGTATTGTTTTTACTAATGCCTATACACCTGCACCTGTTTGTGCTCCGGCTAGGGCATCTTTAGTTACTGGAATGTATCCTTATGCCAATGGAGCTATTTACCATAAAGCACCTGTAAAAATGCCAAATGGCAGAATTAAGAATATTGGAAGTGGGTACTTGAGAGAATCAGGTTATCACGAAGGAATTGTTACGCTTGCAGATATTTTTAAGAAGCAAGGTTATGTTTCGGCATCACCAGGTAAAATGCACGTGCATGGTGAACTACAGAAAGATGTAGACGAAGACCATAAAGAAGGAAATGATATGGGGTTTGACGAAATAAGTTTACGTTACTATACGTATTTCCCAGGAGGACATTATGCAAATGAGGTTGGAGAAGATACTTATATGCGTTATAGGCAATTCAAGAAATATGGTAAAACATATAAAGGAGGATCGATGCATCTTAACGAGGAGTATGTGCCAACACTGGTAAAAAATGATGAGGATAACTTCGATATGGTTGTTGCTAGAAAGAGCATAGAGTTTATCAATAAAAGAGCAGAGGACGGCAAAAATTTCTTCCTACATGTTGGTTTTGAAAAGCCTCATGCGCCTTTTACTACGACTCAAAAATATTTAGATATGCATAATCCTCAGGATTATGAATTGCCACCAACCTTTGATGATTGGTATAAAAAAGGAAAATATCCTTGGGTGCCTAACTGGGTACATTCAGGTATTCCTAATAAACCTGAAAAAGCTAAAAATGTAATGGCTGCTTATAACGCTTGTATTACTGAAGTAGACGATATGGTTGGTAGAGTTGTTAAGGCGTTAAAAGATAAAGGGCTTTATGAAAACACCATAATTATCTATACTACAGATCACGGTGAACATTTATTTGAACATGGTTTGCGTGGTAAACATAATATGTATGAAGATGCTGTTAATGTACCTTTCATTATTTCATATCCAAAGTTGTTTCAACAAAATACAATTAACAATTCAACTATTAGTTTTATAGATTTAATGCCAACTTTTGCAGAATTAATAAACGGTAATATTCCAGAGACTGCTCAAGGAATTTCACTTGTTGATGTATTTAAAAATGGAACAGAGCTTAAAGATAGAGTAGTTTTTTCTGAGTTTAGAGGAGGAGATTACAAATTGTTGCCAGGTGCTAAAAATGTACCTTCCAGAATGATGGTTAAAGGCGATTATAAGTTTATTTACACACATGGAATAATAGATCAGTTGTACAATGTCAAAGTCGACCCAGATGAACTAGATAATCTTATTTTTAATGAGGATTATAAAGATATTTACCAAGACATGTATTTTAAAACTCTGGTAGATTGGCGTTTTCAAAAATATTTTCCAATTAAATGTTCAATAAAAAACAACACCATCAGATGGGAAAAGTCTAAAGATTTTAGTTCATATGCTATATACTATTCTGAGAATAAGAACTCAGATGGAGCAAAACTCATCTTAAATAACATTTCAAAAAATAAACTAAAAGTTAAAAAATTAGGATATTATTGGGTAGTAGGAAAACCTAATCTTACAAAAACATCAAGTTTTTATGGCCAGAACATTCCTGTAGCCGTTAAAGAGTATTCTTACACATTGCCTATATCTGATGGAGTGAAATATTATTAGTCATCAAAACCTGGGGGGATATGTTTTATAAAGTATTTAGTTTTTTAAAGTTTGTTTTCTTCCTGGGATTTTTTAATATTTTTTACGCACAGCAATCTCCCAATATTCTCTTTATTTTAACTGATGACTTGGGGTATGGGGACTTGGGTTGCTATGGAGCCACTGATGTACAAACTCCTCATATCGATAGTTTAGCTCAAAAAAGTGTGCAGTTTACACGTGCATACGCCAATAGCACGGTTTGTTCTCCTAGCAGAGCTTCTATTCTAACTGGTAATTATCCAGATATGGTTGGAGTTCCTGGCGTAGTTCGTGATATGCCAGACAATACCTGGGGTAACCTTAAAGATAATATTAAAACACTTCCTGGCGAGCTCCAAAAATTAAATTATAATACAGCCCTTATAGGAAAATGGCATTTAGGTTACAAAAGTCCTGATTTGCCAAATGATAGGGGTTTTGATTATTTCAAAGGATTTGTTGGTGACATGATGGATGATTACCATACCCATCTTAGAAATGGTATCAACTGGATGCGTGAGAATCAAAATGAAATACATCCAAAGGGTCATGCCACAGATTTATTCACAGATTGGACATTAGAATATCTTGACAAACAGACAAAACAGAAAAAACCATTTTTTTTATTTTTGACCTACAATGCACCTCATGACCCTATTCAACCCCCAAATGATTGGTTAGATAAAGTCCGAAAAAGAGCGCCTAATCTATCGTTAAAGCGCCAAAAATTAGTTGCACTAGTCGAACACTTGGACCACAATATTGGTCGTGTAATAAATCAAGTTGAAAATTCTAAGCTCAATCATAATACAATTATTATTATCACTTCTGATAACGGAGGAGCATTACAATACGGGGCTAGTAATTTCCCTTTTTCAGGTGGAAAAGGAGATTTTTTGGAGGGAGGTATAAGAATCCCATGTGTAGTTAAATTACCTGATTCCAATGAACACAAATTGGTAAACAAACCATTACTGTTAATGGATTTTTTTCCAACTTTAATTCAATACGCTGGGGGGAATTCATCTTACAATCTACCGTCAAAATCTATTTCTTTTCAATTTACAAATGAAAGCCAAACCTCTCCCAGAACTATGATATGGGTACGCCGTGAAGGCCATAAATTTTCTGGTCAAGATTATTATGCCATTTCAAATGGACAATATAAATTACTTCAAAGAAATCCTTTCTCAGAGTATGAATTATTCGATTTAAAATTTGATTATAAAGAAAGCCAGCCTATTGAAAATGTTGAGATGAAAAACATACTCCAAAAGCAACTTACAAAGCATATCCAAAAATCTGGATCAACACCTTGGCAATAGCATATATTTTACCTCACTTTTATTTCATGAATTGATTTTACACCCTTTTGAACGGTATTTCAACTTTTTCTTCCATATCAAAGAGTATGTTTATCAAAAATATTAAATCAAAATCATGAAAAAATTCACACACAAACTAATAATCGCTTTGCTGTTTGTCAGCTTTATTTCAAGTGCTCAGCAAAATACAAAGAAAAAAGCTCAAAAAATTGCCAACGAGATGACCCAAGTTTTGGATCTTAACAAAAAAGAATCCAAAGCAGTTTATCAGGTTCAGTTAAAACGATTCAACGAAGGCAAATCTATTAAAAGTCAATATTCTGACCAGCCCGAGGTTAGAAAAGAAAAACTAAGATTGCTAGGTAATAGAGTCTACAATGATTTAAAAGCAGCTATTGGAATCGAACGCCTAAAACAATGGAAAAAGTACAGAAAAAATAAATAACAAACTAACCAAAATAAAAATTATGAAACAAAAAATTACTTTTTTATTAATTACCGTATTTACTGCTTTTCTATCTGCCCAAACTGTAGAAATTGCTGGTACTTCTTATCAAACAATTCAAGAAGCCGTTGATGCAGCTCAAGCTGATGATGTGATCGACATTACAGGAGTACACGAAATTGGACCCGCTTTGAGCATTCCAAACACTTTCAGTGGAGCCATAACCCTTAGAGGGACTGATCCTTCGACTGATCGTCTTGAAGGTGTTGCTTTTGATCAAACAAACCAGGACGGTTCTGTTACAACTGGTGTTCGAAACAGATTATTAGTTTTGTATCAACCAACCTCGCAAAATGTACATCTAAGCATTGAAAACCTCACTTTAAAAAACGGAAATTCCACTGGACAAGGTGAAACCAGAGGAGGTGCAGTGTATGTTAATCAAAACTTTAATGGTTCACTTTCTATCACAAATTGTGTTTTTGATGGAAACCAAGGTAATGAAGGGGGTGCTATTGCCTCATTAGGTTGTGATACAACCATCACAGACTCTACTATCAAAAATAGCGATGGTACAAATGGTGGAGGTATGATTTTTACAAATAACGGAAGCAATCCAGATATGATGGTCAATATTTCTAGATCACTCATTACAGGAAATACTGCAAACAACGGCGGTGGTATATATGTTAATGGAAACAATGGTAGCAGCGCTATTACTTTAAATATTGAAAACACCACCATAACTGCTAATTCTGCGGTCAGTGGTACAGCAGGTGCTGGTGGGGGTGCTATTTGGACGAAAGTTGCCAATGGCTCTTCCAACGTAGATTTGAAATTGGTTCATGTGACTATTGATAACAACAGTCATAGTTCCGCTGCCAAAAATGGATTGGCTTTTGCTGGTGGAGGTTCAAACCCATTCACCAAAGTAGAAATTTATAATTCAATCATTGTCAATGGTGATGATCTAGCTCAAAAAGCGATTAACTGGGCCAAAGCTAAAGCTGTTAATATTGTAAACTCCATTCTAGGCGGTAGCAATGCTGCAGGTACTGCAGTTGATGGTGTAGCTGCGAATGATTTTTTAAATGATGCTTCACTAAACAATTTACCTGGAAAAACAGCAACGTTTGCTGGATTATCATCTTCTGGACTTTCTGATGAAGGAGGACCAACTTTAGTTCTTGCAATATCTGATGGAAGTAATGCAGATGATTATTGTACTGCAACGCCAGGTATTTCTTTACCAACAGCAGACCAAAGAGGATATACTAGAGAAGGTACACCCGATGCTGGTGCATACGAGTTTGGTGGTACGCTTTCATTAGAAACCCCAATTGTTTTATCAAATGTGAAAGTTTATCCTAATCCTGCAAGTGAATTCGTTTATGTTGAGGGTATTAATCAAATTGAAAGTATCGAGGTCTTTTCTGTATTAGGTGTTTTAGAAAAAACGATTACAGGTAAAAATTACTTAGACACCTCAGAATTATCAAGTGGTATTTATTTACTAATAATAAAAAATAATTCATCTTCTATCACCAAACGTTTAGTTGTAAACTAAGACATTATAATTTTTTAAGTTTAAGACACACATCACAATTTGTGATGTGTTTTTTTTAATTTTGCACTACAAATTTAGACTGAGATGAATTTAATTTTAAGTAGACTGAACCCCATAATATTATTTATATCCATCATAATTTTTAATCAATCGTGTAAAAATCAGACACAAATAAAAACAGAGGAGCAAATTTTACAAATCCCCGGTATGGTTTGGATTTCTGGCGGCATTTATGATATGGGAGCTTCCGATGGTGATCGTATGGCACTACCCCACGAAAAGCCCAAACACACAGTAAAGGTGGATGGGTTTTATATGGACGAGACCGAAGTCACCAATGCACAGTTTTCTAAATTCATTGAAGCCACAAATTATATAACAACCGCAGAGCGACCAGTGGATTGGGATTTAATCAAACAACAATTACCTCCAGGTACCCCCAAACCTCACGATTCACTTTTATTACCAGGATCTCTTTTGTTTAAGAAAACAAAAGAATCGGTGCCTAATCTCTATGACTTTTCGCAGTGGTGGCGTTGGACTACTGGGGCCAATTGGAAACAACCAGAGGGGAAGGGGAGCAGTATAAATGAAAAAGATAATCACCCTGTTGTTCATTTGTCCTTTGAAGACGCTATGGCTTATTGTAATTGGGCTGGTAGGCGATTACCCACTGAAGCAGAGTGGGAGTTTGCAGCTCGTGGTGGTAAGCGCGATAAGATTTATTTTTGGGGCGATTTAACGGATAAATTATCATCCTATGTTAACAGCTGGGAAGGGGAGTTCCCTGTGGATAATACCCAAGCCGATGGCTTTGAAAAAAGTGCACCTGTAAAAACCTATCCTCCAAACGGTTATGGGCTTTATGAAATTTCTGGCAACGTATGGGAATGGACTAGTGATTGGTATAGCAGTCAGTACTATCAATACTGTAAAGAAAATTCAATAACTAATAATCCAAAAGGACCTAAAGAGGCCTTTAATCCCAGTAATCCGTATGTAGATGAGCGTGTGATTAGAGGTGGTTCTTTTTTATGCAATGCCTCCTATTGTGCCAGTTATAGAGTATCTTCTAGAATGGCCACCGATCCAAATACGTCTTTAGAACATTTGGGTTTTAGAACAGTGATAGACTTAAAAAAGGAATAGTCATAAATTTGTTTATTAACCTCAATAAGGTTCGAACTTTCAAATGTTTGGGTGAGCATCAAGAATTTGAATATAAAAATCAGATAGAAGGGATTATTGAGTCACTTCCTTCAAAATTAAAGGAAGTTTACAAACGTTACCTTAATGTTCTTAATGAAGGAGAAATGGATATCGTTCAGTGCGGGTGGACTAACCTTAGAATGTCTGAAAAGAAATTGATAGAATTATTGGAGAAAAGAATTAGAGGTGAAAAAATAGAATTACCCGAAGGATATTAATCCTGTGATTGATAAAAATATATAATTTTGACTTATGTCAAGTACTAATCCAAAAAATAAAGACAACCCTTCAAAAAGAATAGAATACAGAGGGAAAAATGTCCGAGTTTCAAGAACAGGAGGTGTTTCTGCTACCAAAACATTTAAGGGTGATGGAGTTGGTGCTACTATTAACACCAAACACGGACTTCGACTTCACAAACGATTATTTAAGGGTGCAAGAATGGGTTTACAAAATGGTAACTTTCAGTTTATTGGAAGATACAACAATGGTCCATTTAATTTCAATGTTTCAAAAAATGGAGTTAGTACTTCCCTTAAAAATAAACGAGGTTCCTATAATATCTTGAAACCAAATTACTCAAGTTTTAAATTGGGTGGTATTCAAGTTAGAGGTAAAAACGCTGCTACGTTTCAAATGATCTACATGGTGATCATTCTCTTTGTTAACTTTATAAAAGTATTTTGGCACATTTTCATCTCTATTTTGTGGTTTTTGTTCTTAACTCTTAAATGGATTGTAGATTTTACAATTGGTTTTTTCAAAGGTGTTAGACTTAATTCTTAAAGGGTTGCCGTTTGTTTGAGAATTAAAAAATAGTTGTCGATTCTGTGCTAGATGTTTGTGCTAGAGAAACCTATGAATTACCACCAAATGCAGGTTCTGTGTTTGAACTAAAAACACTTTTCTCTTTCTAAATTATATTCAAATAAACCTTGTAGAACTTAAAAACTATCTTATATTTGTAGTCTAAATCGCGGGATAGAGCAGTAGGCAGCTCGTCGGGCTCATAACCCGAAGGTCGTTGGTTCGAGTCCAACTCCCGCTACTAAAACAATAAAACGGTTATACTTTTATAAAGTGTAGCCGTTTTTTTATTTATACATTTGAAGACTTAATAATTTAAAATCACCTATTGAATACATCTGAAATTAAAATATTTTTAAAATCTTTATATTCATTTTTAGAGAACGATACTCTTGATGAATTCGTGGAGTTTTGTGATTACGTAAAACTTCCTAAAGGAACAGAACTAATACAGGAAGGAAATAGACACCACTATATTTATTTCGTAATCAAAGGGTCAGTCAAGTCATACTATTTAAATGAAGGAAAAGAATCCTGTACCTGGTTTGCTTTTGAAAATGAGATTGTGGCTACAATCAAAACCTTTAGTGGACTTAATTCTAATGAAACGATAAAACTACTTGAAGATTCGGAGTTCATTAGAATCAATTCTAAAGCGTTTAAAAAACTAGCAGAAAATAAAATGTCAATGAGTCGATTAATTAACGAATTATTAATTGAACATGCTGTTTTCTTGGAAGCACTTCTTTATTTAAAATCAATTCCTGCAAAGGACCGCTATCATCTATTAGTAAAAGACCAACCTCACTTACTTCAAAGAATATCTCTTACCGATTTAGCATCGTTAATAGGTATAAATAGAGAGACTTTAAGTCGAATAAGATCTAAGGCATAGCTTTGTGACCTATGTCAAATAAATTCTGATCTTAATCAATTATCATTGTGGATTATTAATCATATTAATTAATTCTTAATGAAAAAGTACTTAAAAATCATATCGCTAGGTTCTATATTATTACTCTTTTTTGCCACTTCGTTTATGGCTTGTGAAAAGAATGATGAATCTAATCCTCCGGGTAATAACAACAATCAGTTTGAGGGGAATATCATTATTGTAGGTGCGGGAGCTTCTGGATTGGCAGCCGCAAAAAAATTGGAAGAAAATGGGATTAGTTATCAAATATTGGAAGCGACTGATAAATTTGGTGGAAGAATTCAAAAAAATGAAGATTTTGCTGATTTTCCTATCGATTTAGGTGCTGAGTGGATTCATGAAGATAAATCAATATTAAATTACTTAATAAACCAATCAGGGTCTGAACCCAATGTTGAAACAATTTTATATCAACCCATGGATGTTTATGCAGAAGTTGGTGGAAGTATTTGGCAAATCCCAACCCAAGATATGGAGGAATATTATGCAGATTATATAAAAGAGTATAAATTTAAGAGTACAACATGGAACGATTTCATTTATGAAAATTTTGCACAAAGTGCCGAGCAAAATATTGTTTATAATTCTAAAGTCACAACGATAGATTATACTGGTAATAAAGTAGTGCTAACAACAGAAAATGGCACTGAATATCAAGCAGATAAAGTGATTATAACAGTTTCGTTAGGTGTGCTTAAATCCAATGCTATTTCGTTTAACCCTTCCTTGCCTGAAGACAAAATTACGGCCATAAATGACGTAGAGTTTTTACCAGGGTTTAAGTTATTTATGAAATTTTCCGATCAGTTTTATCCGGATGTTATTTCCTATGAAACAAGTAGTGGAGAAAAAACATACTATGATGTTGCTTATGGGAAGGAGTCAGAAGACAATGTTTTTGGGTTACTATCCACGGGTACTTCAGCAGAAGAATATTATGCATTAGGTAGTTCAGATGCAATAGTAGCCTCTGTACTCGAAGAGTTAGATACATACTATAATGGGCTTGCCTCTCAAAATTATCTAAACGCATATGTGTTTAAAGACTGGAGTCAACAAGAATATGCTCAAGGTACATGGACATCTGATACAGAAGTTTCATC
>Ga0228632_1000073_pt1 | contig 25021 bp, 24 predicted proteins | sample 40DmetaG_FD_183174 | JGI IMG/M metagenome (GOLD analysis project Ga0228632, IMG submission 183174) | Seawater microbial communities from Monterey Bay, California, United States - 40D | ecosystem: Environmental > Aquatic > Marine > Coastal | place: USA: California | collected 2016-11-04
GTGGAACGTATGGTTCTAATCCTAAAGTATTCTTAAATGATGGTTCAGAGGTTCCAGAGGTTCAAAATATGGCTTCATTGGTTAAAGATGGAATGAGTGGCCATCAAGCTCAATGGATTAATGCTTGTAAAGAAGGATATGGAGCATATACGAGTTCACCTTTATCTCAAGCAGGGCCATTAACCGAAACCGTATTGATGGGGAATTTAGCCATTAGATCAGCGCTACTTCACGAAAAAGTTGAAAATAGATATAAGTTCCCTGGCAGAAGGAAAAAACTTCTTTGGGATGGTGAAAATATGAATATCACAAATTTTGATATGGCAAACCAATTCATTAAAAGAGACTACAGAAAAGGCTGGTAAACTAACTATAATTTATGATACAAAAAACAGTAGAGGACGCGATTAATTATCGAAGATCCGTTCGAATCTATGACCCTGAAAAAAAAATAGATAGTGTAGTTGTAAAAAAATGTATTTATCAAGCTTCATTAGCCCCAAATAGTAGCAATATGCAGCTTTGGGAATTCTATCACATCACTTCCAAGGAAACCATTAAAAAAATAGCACCCTTGTGTTTTAATCAAAATGCTGCAAGAACAGCCGAGGAATTGGTAATATTTGTGACTCGTAAAGATCTTTGGAGGAAAAGAAAAAATTCAAACTTAAAAATGATTGATCGTATTTTTCCACCAAAACCAAAATCTGAGCAAAGTAGTAGGGAAAAGGTAAGTAGAAAATACTATGGAAAATTAATTCCATTTGCCTACAGTGATTTTTTTGGAATTTTTGGGGTTTTAAAATATCTTATGGTTTTAGTAATTGGGCTTTTTAAACCTATATTTAGAGAGGTTAGAAATAGTGATATGAGAATAGTTGCTCACAAGACTTGTGCTTTAGCTGCCGAAAATTTCATGTTAAGCATGGCTGCTGAAGGCTATGATACCTGCCCAATGGAGGGTTCTGACACATGGCGAGTTAAGAAAGTTCTCAACTTGCCACGAGGTGCGGAAATCAATATGATTGTTTCTTGTGGGATTAGAAAACCAGAGGGTGTCTATGGAGAACGCTTTAGAATTCCTTTTGAAGAAGTTTACAAAGAAATTTAATTCTCTTCTCTCTTAAAAAGTAATCGATTTTCACTCTTTAAAATCTGAGATGGATTCAATTCCATTTTTATAAAATCACCTTTCAAGTATTTTTGAGCCTGATCTTTATAATGTGGACTAAATACATTTCCGGATTGACCCGTTGGAATGATACTTAATCCATTTTCTACATTTGAAAAATCTACAACTCTTCGAGTAGATGGCCCTGCGGTAACTTTATAAAATCCAGTACTATCTAGTTTAAAAACTTGGTTATTAATCACTTCGTTTCCTCCAACAGTTTTAAAAGGCCCCACATTAAAAAAGTCTCTTAAAAATCCACCTGCCTTCCCAATTGCATGTTCATGCTCTACAGAAATAACACGATCCCAATTCCATTTATTTACATCATCCCCTAATTGTTTTTTTAAGAAAGCTATACTGTTTTTATAAGATCTCAAAATAATTTCTTGCTTGGTTTCTACTACGTCTTTCGTCTCAACATTATCCCACCAAACAGATTGTTTCCTTGCTATCTGAACTGGCAACACTTGATCTTGAAGCTGTGAATTTATAAAGAGATGAAAGGCATCACCTATTTCATCCTTGTAAGTGTTTTTAAGAAATTCGAATAAAAACCGATTATAGATTGTAGGACCAATAGACGAGGTGAGGTATTCTCCTTCCCAACCTTTCAATGCCCTATAAGCTTTCATTTCCAAATTACTAAGCTCATTTTTTGATAAATATGACAATAAATCTCTTGCAAAAATATGATCTAAAGATGAGGTCACATCAAACAACATTTCAGCAACATCCTCCTGGGTAAAATCATCTTTTGCTTCAAGAAGTGTAACGATTCTTTTCGATCTATTTTCTGGTTGATAATATCCCGGATACAACTTCCCTTTAACAGAATCTGGTTGATGATTCGCTGAATATACATAATTCCATTTAGGATTTATTGCCTTTGGATTTTCTTCAAAACCTAATACCTCAATGATTTCATCGTCTCCAGAAGCACCATTCAGATAAGTTTTTGAGGATAAACCCTCTCTTAATTGATATAGTTTTGCAGAAGCAAACCAAGCAATATTATCTTGACTATCCCCATACATTACATTTAGTCCGGGAGCATGAATTTTACTAACATGTACTTTAAAATCTTCGAGTGATTTAGAATGAGAAATTCCATAAGAAACCTCTAACATCTCGTTTTTAAGTTTTGTGTAAATCCAATTCATAGCAATAGGTTGTTTTTCATCAATATGCTTGATTAATCCATTCATTATTGGACCATGTTGACTAATTTTTACTTGAAAAGTAGTATCAGCTGCATCTTTAATCTTAATTGTCTTGGTTAAAACTTCATATTTCTTAAAACCCTCTTTTGCTTTATATTCAGAGGAATTATTGGGATTGTTTTCTTCAGTATAAAAGTTTAAGTCATCATTTGCCAACATAGTTAAACCATAAGCATATTTTCTATTGTGACCCAAAAGTGGAAAAGGCATTAATGCTAAATTAAAACCATACATTTCAAAATCTGGAGTTTTAATATGATTTTGATACCATACAGAAGGTTGTGAAAATCCAATATGAGGGTCGTTTGCAAAAATAACTTTTCCGTTTTTTGTTTTATCTGCTCCAATAACCCAAGAATTACTCCCAATTAACGGAGAAACTGGCATTTTGTCCATGATAAGACTCACACTTTTTGAAAATTTCGCATGTAGTTTAGAAATACTATCTGTTCTGTTTATGGTTAAGTTTTCTGGATGAGAACTCAGTAATTCATCCAAATACACATCACCTAATTTCTCTTTAATTTCAGTTAATAAAGGATCTGTTTTGTGGGCTATAGCAAAACTAAAAGACATATAACCGAATACATTATAGATATCTTTTATCGTGTATTTTTCTTTTTGAACTCCTACTAAAGAAAATTCTAAAGGTGTTTTTCCTTTCTCAATATATTGATTAACACCATTGAGATAGGCTTGAGCCAATAGGTAGGTCTCTGAATTTTTATCTAATTTATTAATTGCAATAGCTGCAGCCTCCTCTATTCCTAAACCGGAAAAAAAGATGTCTGTTTCCAGTAAATCTTTTCCAAAAAGCTCAGACAATCTTCCAGGAGCAATTCTTCGAATAAGTTCCATTTGCCATAATCTATCTTGTGCGTGAACATACCCTAAAGCAGTGTAAGCATCTTTTTGAGATTGTGCATTTATGTGAGGTACTCCATTATCATCAAAATGAACAACAACATTTTCCGAGAGGTTCGTTAGAGATAATTCTCCATTATAAGTGGGTTGTAATGATCTTGAATACAACCATGCTACAACAAAAATTGAGACACAAGCTAGAACTAGTATTTTAATAATTTTCAGGAGGCTTTTCATTCTGATATATTTAATTTTGACCAAAGATAACAGATTAATATTGTATTTTTGATCTGTAAAAAAACTGTATCGATGAAAAAAATTCAGATGGTTGATCTTCAAGGTCAGTACTCAAATATCAAAGAAACTATTGATTCCTCTATTGAAGAAGTTTTGAATTCCTCTGCTTATATTAATGGCCCATACGTGCATCAATTTCAAGCAGATTTAGAAAAATATTTGTCTGTTAAACACGTGATTCCCTGTGCAAACGGAACCGATGCATTACAAATAGCCATGATGGGCTTGGGCCTCAATCAAGGTGATGAAGTGATTACTGTAGATTTTACTTTTGCAGCCACTGTTGAAGTAATTGCCTTATTAAAATTAACTCCTGTACTTATTGATGTAGAACCAGATACGTTTAACATCGATATCGATGCCTTAAAAAAAGCCATCACGCCAAAAACAAAAGCCATTGTTCCAGTTCATTTATTCGGATTATGTGCTAATATGGATGCTGTAATGGATGTTGCTAAAAAGCACAACTTATTTGTTATTGAAGATACAGCCCAAGCCATTGGTGCAAACTATACTTTTAAAGATGGGAGAAAACAAAAAGTTGGAACTATTGGTCATGTAGGAACTACATCATTTTTTCCCTCCAAAAACTTAGGTTGTTATGGTGATGGTGGCGCCATATTTACTAATGATGATGATTTAGCACACACCATTCGTGGAATGGTTAATCATGGGATGTATAAACGTTATTACCATGATGTTGTGGGTGTAAATTCTAGGCTAGACAGTATCCAAGCGGCAGTTTTAAAAACCAAGTTACCACTGTTAGACAAGTATTGTGATGCTAGAAGAAATGCCGCTCGATATTACAACACTGCATTTTCTCAAAATAATAATATCATTACGCCTACCACAAAATCTAATGCAAGTCCAAATTGCGGAGAGATTTGTGACTCTTGTGATTGTCATGTATTTCATCAATACACGATTAAAATAATGAATGGAAAACGGAATGAATTACACCAGCATTTATTGGATAAGGGAATTCCAAATGCCATATATTACCCTGTACCTTTACATGCACAAAAAGCATATCAAGACAATCGTTATAAAGAAGATGACTTTACAACAACAAATGAATTAATTGAAACGGTAATTTCCTTACCGATGCATACAGAATTAGATGAAGAGCAGTTGGCTTTTATTACAAAAACAATCAATAATTTTGTTTAATAGTTAAATTTTAAAAATCCCCATATGAAAAAAATACTAGTAACAGGAGGTCTTGGCTTTATTGGTTCTCATACTGTTGTTGAACTTCAGGAAGCTGGCTATGAGGTTGTTATTATTGATAATTTGTACAATTCAAAAATTGAAGTTTTAGACAGTATCACTGCAATAACAAAGAAAAAACCCTCATATTTTAATATCGACTTACGTGATAAAATAGCTGTTGAAAATTTTTTTGAAAATAATACTATAGATGGTGTTATTCATTTTGCTGCATCAAAAGCAGTTGGAGAAAGCGTAAAGAATCCATTATTATATTATGAAAATAATATAAGTACGCTTGTATATCTTCTCAAAGAGATGAAAAAACAAAAGTTATCTAATTTTATCTTTAGCTCTTCATGTACTGTATACGGTCAAGCAGATGAATTACCAATTACAGAAAATGCACCCACAAAACCCGCAGAATCTCCTTATGGAAACACCAAACAAATTGGTGAGGAAATTATTAAAGAAAGTTGTAAAGCCAATAACTTAAAAGCTATAGCACTAAGGTATTTTAATCCTATTGGGGCTCACCATACAGCTCAAATTGGAGAATTACCATTGGGTGTTCCTCAAAATTTAATTCCTTTTGTAACACAAACTGCTATGGGTATTAGAAAAGAATTAGCTGTTTTTGGAAATGACTACGCTACCAAAGACGGAACTGCTGTTCGTGATTATATTCATGTTGTGGATTTGGCAAAGGCCCATATTGCTGCATTAGAGCGATTACTCACCAACAACAATAAAAAAGATTTCGAAGTATTTAATGTAGGAACTGGAACCGGAAGTTCTGTTTTGGAGGTGATACAAGCTTTTGAAAAGGTTTCTAAAAAGAAACTTAACTACAAAATTGTTGGTAGAAGGGAAGGAGATATCACCGCTGCTTATGCAGATACCTCTCTAGCAAAAATTGAATTGGGGTGGGAAACAGAAAAAACATTAGAAGAAGCATTATTGGCTGCTTGGCAATGGCAATTAAAACAATAATCTCAGATTATTCAAAGCTAGCTCCTGTTGTCTCAACACTTCTATCTATTTTTCTCATTAATCCTTGCAATACCTTACCCGGACCAACTTCAATGAACTGTGTGCCACCATCTGTAATCATTGATTGAATAGACTGTGTCCATTTTACTGGAGCAGTTAATTGTTTCATTAAATTTTCTTTAATTTCAGTTGCTGTGGTTACTGCAGTTGCAGGCACATTTTGGTATACTGGACAGGTTGGCTCATTAAAATGAGTTTCTTTAATTGCTGCGGCTAACTCCTCTCTTGCAGGCTCCATCATTGGTGAGTGAAAAGCACCTCCGACAGGTAAAACAAGGGCTCTTCTTGCTCCTTTCTCTGTTAACAATTCACAGGCTTTTTCGATAGCTGAAACTTCACCAGAAATTACCAATTGACCTGGACAATTATAATTCGCAGCCACAACTACTCCATCAACAGTTTCACATATTTGCTCAACGATTTGATCCTCTAAACCCAATACCGCAGCCATAGTTGAGGGCATAATTTCACAAGCCTTTTGCATAGCTGAAGCCCGCTTAGAAACTAATCGAAGTCCATCTTCAAAAGATAAAACATCCGCAGCTACTAATGCAGAAATTTCTCCAAGAGAATGTCCAGCAACCATTTCTGGCTGAAAAGAATCACCTAGAACTTTTGCAAGAATTACTGAATGTAAAAAAATAGCTGGTTGAGTTACATTGGTTTGTTTTAATTGCTCAGCAGTACCCTCAAACATAATGTCTGTAATACAAAATCCTAAAATTTCATTAGCGGTTTCAAAAAGCTCTTTAGCCATTGGGGAGTTTTCATATAAATCTAAACCCATACCTGTAAATTGTGCTCCTTGACCAGGAAAAATATATGCTTTCATCTCAATTAAATTTCTTTAGTTGTAAAGGCAAAAGTAGGTATTTATTGTCTGATTACGAAGACTTTTAGTTCCCTAAAAAAAATCTTGATAAATAGTTAATTCACTTGAGTTTGTAATGATAAATTATTACTAAATTCGTTAGTATGATTTCACAAAAAAAATCTCAAGCTCAAATCATCTATCTAATTCTAGCAGCCTTATTTATTGCTTCTTTAGTAACCTCCAATTTGATTTTTCAAAAATTTTTTTATTGGTACCCTTTTGATGCTGAAGTTTTTGGAGTAAAATTATTTGAAGTGTCTGTAGGATTATTACCCTATCCTATTACTTTTTTAATTACAGATGTCTTATCAGAAATTTATGGAAAAAAGAAAGCTAATCATGTAGTTATTGCTGGAATTTTTGCCTCTTTCTTTTCTTTGGGAATAATATATGTTTCCATGACTACTCCTTCAACTTCGTGGTCTGTAGTTAATGACAATACTTTTATTGAAGTTTTTGGGGCAGCTCCCTTAGCCGTCTTAGCCTCTATGTTGGCCTATTTATTTGCTCAGTTTATCGATATTAAAGTTTATCATTTTTGGAAGAACTTCACCAAAGGAAAGCACTTGTGGTTACGTAATAATTTTTCAACTTTTTCATCTCAAATTATTGACACCTTAACTGTTTTAATATTACTATGTTCTTTCGATATCATTGCATGGGATAAATTTTATGGATTATTGATTAGTGGGGTATTATTTAAAATGATGATCGCTGCTTTAGACACCCCAATTTTATACATTATTGTTTATTCTTTTAGAAAATATTTTAACTTAAAAATGGGTGAAGAAATAAAATATTAGCATCTATAAATGATGGAAAAAGTAATTTCAGAAACGAAAGCAAATTAGAGTTATTAAATACAGTTAATAGGTACTATAATAATTTTACAAAAAACGAAACAATTGTAGATAATTTTAATAAATATGCTTGCACGAAAACAAATAAAAAAGCAAGCATTATTACTTAACTTACAACAGGAATTTGAACATTAAATAATTTTTTATGTCTAAAACATATTACAACCCTGCCGATTTAAGAAAATTTGGAAATATCACTGAATGGAGTGAAGAACTTGGAGATAAATTCTTTGATTATTATGGTAAAGTATTTGAGGAAGGAGCACTAACTGCTCGAGAAAAATCATTAATTGCATTAGCAGTAGCTCACACAGAGCAATGCCCTTATTGTATTGATGCATATACAAAAGACAGTTTACAACGAGGAATTACAAAAGAGGAGATGATGGAGGCTGTCCATGTAGGTGCAGCCATTAAGAGTGGTGCTACTCTAGTGCACGGAGTTCAAATGATGAACAAAGTGAACAAATTAGAAATGTGAGATGATTAAAAAATCACTTTTAGCTAGAAATAATGATCTAGCCAATACAGAAAGACAGCTAGAGTTTTTATCAAACGGACAATTTGCTAATGGAGAATTACCAACATTTGCAGAAAAAATAGCTGCCACAAATCAATTTCCATTACGTCCAAAGAAATTAGAAATTTTACAAATTAACATGGGCTATATGTGCAATCAAGTTTGTGCTCATTGTCATGTTGATGCTGGCCCAGACAGAAAAGAAATTATGACTAAAGAGACCATGCAAGAGTGTTTAAATGTTATTAAAAAAACTGGAGCACATACACTTGATTTAACGGGAGGTGCTCCAGAAATGAACCCTAACTTTAAATGGTTTGTTGGTGAAGCTACCAAGTTAGGTGTTAAAGATTTTATTGTACGCTCTAACCTAACAATTATAAGAGCTAATAAAAAATTCTATGATTTACCTAAATTCTTCAAAAAACATAATATTCATGTTGTAAGCTCTATGCCTCATTGGACAAGAGGAAAAACAGACAAGCAACGTGGTAATGGGGTTTTTGATAAATCTATCAAAGCTCTCCAAGAATTAAATACTATGGGTTATGGAATTCCGGGAAGTAACTTAAAACTTGATTTGGTTTACAATCCGTCAGGTGCTTTTTTACCTGGAGACCAAAAGGCATTGGAAAATGATTTCAAAAAGGCACTTAAAGAGGAATTTAATATTGATTTTAATTCTTTATTTGCAATCACAAATCTTCCTATCAGTAGATTTTTAGATTATTTAATTGCTTCAGAAAATTATGAAGATTATATGTATTCATTAGTTGAGGCATATAACCCAAGAGCAGTAGAGAATGTGATGTGTACAAATACGCTTTCCGTTAGCTGGGATGGATGGCTTTTTGATTGTGATTTTAATCAAATGCTCAACTTAAAAGTAGCCAGTAAAGTAAAACATATTACAGAATATAACGAGAAACTATTACAGAATAGAGATATAATTATCAATCAGCATTGTTATGGATGTACTGCTGGTGCTGGGAGTAGTTGTCAAGGAGTAGTTGCCTAATGAATTCAAGAAATCTATTAATAATTTTTACTCGAAATCCAGAATTAGGAAAAGTAAAAACACGTTTATCAAAATCTACAGGTGATCAAGTTGCTTTAGAAATTTATAAATTTTTATTAAACAAAACCAATCAGGTTACAAAACAAGTAAGCGCTGATAAAATAGTTTACTATTCTGAAAAAATCACCAAGCATGATATTTGGAGTAGCAATTTATATAAAAAAGAAGTCCAACATGGAAGTGATTTAGGAGCTAAAATGAAGAATTCTTTTCAAGCAGCATTTGAAAATAAGTATGATAAAGTTTTACTTATTGGAAGTGACTTATATGATTTAGAACCTTGTCATATTTATGAGGCTTTCAAAAAATTAGACACTAATGATGTTATAATAGGGCCTGCTTCAGACGGGGGTTATTATCTAATTGGTCTAAAAAAATTACATCCTAAAATTTTTAAAAATAAAAATTGGGGAACATCAACTGTGAGAGAAGATACTTTGAAAGATTTAGAAAAAGTTGATGTACATTTGTTACCAATATTAAATGATGTTGATGTAATTGAAGATATAGAACATCACCCTGCATTTTCTAAATTTCTTTAAATACAAGAGAGTTCACATACTTAATTAGAAATTTCAAGACATTATAACCTGTAAAAGGAGTATCAATGAAAATAAAGCAATTAGAGGAAACTACTCGTTATTTAATTTCAAAAGGATTTACAAAACCCAATGTTGGGATTGTACTTGGCACTGGTTTACATCAATTAATCGATGAAGTAGATATTGAACAGGAAATTGCCTATGCAGATATTCCTCATTTTCCTAAAGCAACTGTTGAATTTCACTCTGGCAGATTAGTATATGGAACCCTTTCTGGAAAAAAAGTGGTAATCATGTCTGGACGATTTCATCTTTATGAAGGATACGATCACTGGGAAGTAACTTATGGGGTTAGAGCTATGGAAAAACTGGGAATTAGTTCTTTATTGATTTCTAATGCTGCTGGTGCTATAAATCTTTCACTTAAAAAAGGAGATTTAATGCTTATTGATGACCATCTTAATTTACAGGGAAACTCACCATTGGCGTTTGCTGAAGTTGGTGAATTTGGGGAGCGTTTTGTAGACATGTTGGCTCCCTATTCAAAAAAAATGAATGATTCACTAAAATTAATAGCTGAGCAAAATAATATCCAATTACATGAAGGTGTATATGCAGGTGTTTTTGGACCACAATTAGAAACAAGGGCAGAATATAGAATGCTTCAAATTTTAGAAGTTGATGCTGTTGGAATGAGTACTGTACCAGAGGTGATTGTTGCCAATCATTTAAATTTACCCTGTTCAGCAATTTCAGTATTAACAGATGAGTGCAATCCAAAAGATCTAGCACCTGTTAATATTCAGGAAATTATAAAAATAGCTGGTAAAGCTGAACCTAAAATGATCATATTATTTAAAGCATTAATAAAAGGATTATGAGTTACTTAGACACTACACATAATGTATACAAGGAAGCTGCATTAAGCCCTGATATTGGTTTATGCTGCACAACAAATCCTATATGGGAGTTGCCAGGATTAAAAATTCCAAGAATTATGCAAGAAATGAACTACGGATGTGGTTCTACTGTTCATGCTCGTGATTTAACCAATAATCCAAAAATGTTATATGTTGGTGTTGGTGGTGGTATGGAGTTATTACAATTTGCCTATTTTAATAGAAATAAAGCAGGAGTAATAGGTATAGATGTTGTAGATGAAATGTTAGAAGCATCTGCAAATAATTTTATTGAAGCTGAAAAAATGAATCCTTGGTTTAATAGTGATTTTATAGATCTTAGAAAAGGAGATGCTATGAATTTACCTGTAAAAGATAATTCTATAGATGTAGCTGCTCAAAATTGCTTATTTAATATCTTTAAATCAGATGACTTAAAAAAAGCAATTGCAGAAATGTATCGAGTTCTAAAACCCCATGGGCGCTTAGTAATGAGTGATCCAACTTGCGAACAACCCATGAATGACGAACTAAGAAATGACGAACGTTTACGAGCGCTATGCTTGAGCGGAAGTTTACCAATTAATGAATATGTTAAAGCATTAACCGATGCTGGTTTTGGAACTATTGAGATTAGAGCACGTAAACCCTACAGAATTTTAGACCCAAAAAATTATCCTACCCAGGAATTGATTTATATAGAATCTATTGAAGTGGCTGCTATTAAAGACCCAATGCCTAAAGATGGACCATGTGTTTTTACAGGGAAAGCCGCAATTTACTATGGGGATGAAGATTTTTTCGATGATGGCGCTGGACATACTTTATTAAAAAATCAACCCCTAGCTATCTGCGACAAAACTGCTGCTGCATTAAAAAACTTAAATAGAGATGACATTTACTTTTCTGAATCTACTTTTCATTACGATGGAGGCGGTTGTTGTTAAAAATAATACATATTAAAATGGATACATACCTTAATATTATAAGAGATTCATTTTCTGGCTATTCACAATATTTAGTCAGTGAAATCCTAAATCCACACTGGGGAAATTACTTTTATTGGCTTATTAGTATTTCATTAGTGTTTTGGAGTTTGGAGATTTTGATTCCTTGGCGAAAAAATCAAAATAAAATCAGAAAAGATTTTTGGTTGGATGGTTTCTATATGTTTTTTAATTTTTTCTTGTTTTCATTAATTGTTTACAATGCGGTTTCTAATGTCGCTGTTACATTTTTTAACGAAATCTTAATCAAGATAGGAATTGATAATTTGGCTTTTTTTAACATCGAAACGTTTCCCTATTGGAGTCAGTTGTTCATCTTATTTTTAACACGAGATTTTATTCAATATTTTATTCATAGACTATTACATCGCATACCTTTTTTATGGAATTTTCACAAAGTTCATCATTCTGTCAAAGAAATGGGTTTTGCAGCACACTTAAGGTATCATTGGATGGAGACTATTGTTTATAGAACTTTAGAATATCTTCCGCTAGCATTAATTGGTTTTGGTATTGATGATTTTATTTTAGTGCATTTATTCACTTTAACCATGGGGCATTTTAACCATAGTAATATTTTTATTCCTTTAGGATTTTTAAAATATTTTTTTAATAATCCACAAATGCACATCTGGCATCATGGAAAGAAAGTTCCCAATAAATATGGTGTTAATTTTGGCTTAACGTTAAGTGTTTGGGATTATTTGTTTAAGACCAATTATATTCCATCTAGCGGACGAGATATTGAATTAGGATTTGAAAATGATGAAAATTTTCCAACTAATTTTATACGCCAAGAAATATATCCATTAGGAAAGAAGTAATCAAAAAAATCGCTGATCTTTAGTTTTCTATTTATTCATAGACTGAATTCAATGTGTTTTCCTTGGGTTGATATTTACTACCACTAGCCCATCTAATTCCTCTTAAAAGAAGTTCTTTTGCATTAAAGTTATCAAAATCTTTTGGGTCGTGACCTATAGAAAGATAGAAAACTCTTCCATCACCATAATACGTTTTCCAAGCTATTGGCATCACACGATCTTTAATCCACAAGTGAATGCTGTCTGAAAATTTAGTGGTTGCTAGTACTTTTATATTAGGATCAATATGCATATAATATTGTTCGGTATCTTTTATTTTAAAATCTTTGATTCCGTCTGAAATTGGATCATTGAGGTCTAGAATATTAACTGTATAATCAATTTTTCCACCAGGGTGTTCAACCCATTGCCCTCCTATAATATATTGATATTCAGGATTTTTCCTAAAAGAATCTCCAAGACCACCGTGACAACCTGCTAGACCAACTCCTTTTTTTATAGCATTTTCTAAGCCAAGAAATTGTTCTTTAGTAATTTCTCCCATGGTCCAATATTGAATAATTAAATCTGTTGCATCCATTATTTTTTTATTGGTATAAACTTCCAAAGAATCTGAAAGTGTAATCTTAGCTCCTGCAGACTCCAACCATTTTGATACTTTAGCAACAAAAACAGCTGGTTGATGGCCCTTCCAACCTCCATAAACCATTAAAATATTTTTCCCTTTGAGTGAAGGTAATTGGTCTGGAGTTAGTGTGTTACCATTTTTACAACCAAACAAAAAAATTGTTGCAAAAATTAACACTGTAATATTGAATTTATTTTTAATCATTCTTCTTTTTTATTATTTATTGTTTTTTTAAGAATTAAATGAAATCAGTTTTGCTAAATTTACAGCTTATATTGTGAATGATTAGAATGATATGATTTATTTATTAAATTCTTAAAAGTTAAAAAATGTCTGAAAAAAAAGAACCAAATCTATTCAAATGGGGCCTAAAATACTCTTTGAGTGCCGCGGTAGCAGGAATACTTTGTTGTGTGGCTCCTGCTGTATTATTCATGTTTGGTCTCATGGGTGGTGTTTATGCTATTTCTTTTGCAGATTTTTTTTATGAAGAAGATGGCAGTACTGGCACAGGATCATTCATTCTAAGAGGTGTAGCGGTTATAATTGGAGTATATGGAATTTATGCTTATAGGAAAAAACAAAATCAATGTTCAATAGATCCAAATAGAAAACGTAAAAATTTAATCATATTAAGTTTAACAATACTAATTTTAGGAGTAGGTCTTTTTTTTACATTAGAGAAATGGTCTTCTTGGTATTTTGATAAATATATTGTTCCGGAACAACAAAAAGAATTAAAAATAACTCCTTAATTTTTAAATTCATTGTTCTTATTAAAATAACTTTCAAACCGGAATTATTAGTTTTTGTTTTCTTTATTTATATTTGAATGAATACACTAATTTAAATTAATGAATCCAATAATTAAGGTTATTATTCCTGCATATAACGAGGAAAAATCTATTACAAAGGTCATTAATGATATTCCAACAATAGTTGATGAAATTATTGTTGTTAATAATAACTCAACAGATAAAACTGAACAAAATGCTGCAGAAGCAGGGGCTACTATTTTAAAAGAGCCAAGGAAAGGTTATGGGTATGCATGTTTAAAAGGAATGGATTATATTGCTAATCAAAAGGCATCTCATTTTCCGGACATTATTGTTTTTTTAGATGGTGATTATTCTGATTATCCAGAACAATTAATACAACTTATTGCACCAATACTAAATGACAAAATTGATTTTGTGATAGGATCACGTGTAAAAAAATATAGAGAGACAGGCGCCATGACACCCCAACAAATTTTTGGTAATTGGTTAGCTACTTTTTTAATGACTATTTTTTTTGGTGCAAAGTATACAGATTTAGGTCCATTTAGGGCTATAAAATATGAGAAATTAATTCAACTAAAAATGGAAGACAAAACCTATGGATGGACAGTTGAAATGCAGTTAAAAGCAATTAAACAAAAACTTTCATACACAGAAATCCCAGTAAAATATAGAAATAGAATTGGAGTTTCTAAAGTTTCCGGAACATTAAAAGGGACTATATTTGCAGGTATAAAAATTTTAGGTTGGATCTTTAAATACAGTTTAAAATAATGGTTTTAGAATACATCATTATCACCATATATTCTTTAGCACTCATTCTTATCTTTATGTATGCGCTAGCCCAATTAAATTTACTATTTAACTACAAAAGCGCCAAAAAAAAAAAAGATACTTCACCAAAGTTTAATTTAAAAAATAATACAGAAATTCCTTTTGTAACTGTTCAACTTCCTGTATATAATGAGATGTACGTGATGGAACGTCTATTAAATAATATTGTAAAATTAGACTACCCTGTAGAAAAATTAGAAATACAAGTTTTAGATGACTCTACAGACCAATCAGTGATTACCACCATCGCACAAATTAAAGAGCTTCAAAAGACAGGAATTAATATTAGACATATCCGTCGAACTAATAGAAAAGGTTTTAAAGCTGGTGCATTAAAAGAAGGTTTAGAAATTGCAAAAGGTGAATTTATTGCAATTTTTGATGCAGATTTCTTACCACAAAAAAATTGGTTATTAGAAACTATACCCTATTTCAAAAATGATAAAATCGGGGTTGTTCAAACTCGATGGGGGCATATCAATAGAAATTATTCTACTTTAACTAAAATACAAGCCTTTGCTTTAGATGCTCATTTTACACTTGAACAAGTTGGTAGAAACACCAATGGACATTTTATTAATTTTAACGGAACTGCTGGTGTGTGGCGCAAGAAATGTATTTTAGATGCAGGGAACTGGGAAGGAGATACCTTAACTGAAGATTTAGACTTAAGTTATAGAGCTCAATTGAAAAAATGGAAATTTAAATATTTAGAGCATGTAAAAACACCTGCTGAACTACCTGTTATTATTAGTGCTGCAAGATCTCAACAATTTCGATGGAATAAAGGAGGGGCTGAAAACTTCCAAAAAATGATAAAACATATTTTATTAAACAATAATATTTCACTAAAAACAAAAATTCATAGTGTGTTACATTTATTAAACAGCTCTATGTTTCTAATGATTTTAATAGTCGCTATTTTGAGCATTCCAATGCTATACATAAAAAATGAATATCCTCATTTAAAATCTTATTTCTACATGATAAGTTTTTTTATTGTTAGCTCTTTAATTTTTTTCATATGCTACTGGTATATGTATAAAAAAAGTTATGGAGGTGGTATTAAAAGTTTTTTTAAATATACTGGGACTTTTTTCACATTCTTTTCTATTGCTATGGGATTCTCATTTCACAATAGTATTGCAGTTTTAGAGGGGCATTTTGGAAAAAAAAGTGATTTTATAAGGACACCTAAATTTAATATTAAAACTCTTAAAGACACTTGGAAAAAAAACAAATATATCCACAAAAAAATCTCTACCAATACTATTGTTGAGGGGATTTTGACCCTATATTTTGCCTTCGGTATGTATAGTGCATTTGTGGTGGGAAATCAAGGAGGTGACTTTGGATTATTCCCTTTTCATTTGATGTTATTCCTTGGTTTTGGTTATGTTTTTTGGAAGTCAATTTTTTCTAGAGCTTAACCTATGTTACTACAACAAAAAAATAAAACAATTTTACTAACTATTCTTAGTGTTTTATTTTATTATCTAATGGCCTATAGCCTAGATAGAACAAACTTTTTACAACTAATAGCCCAGTACATTATTTTGTTTATTCCTTTTTTATACTTCATTAAAAAAGAAAAAAATAATTTTACATTTTTGGTAGTTATTGCCATTCTATTTAGGTTCATTTTCTTGATTGCTGTTCCAAATTTATCCCAGGATTTTTATCGATTTATATGGGATGGAAGAATGATTTTAAAAGGGCTAAACCCCTATCTTTACTTACCAGAAACTTTTATAAATGAAGGAAGCTTACCGATTCATCAAGCCATTGATTTGTATTCAGGGATGGGGTCTTTAAATGGAAGTCATTACACAAACTACCCCCCTGTTAATCAGTTAAATTTCTTGATTGCTGCCTTATTTGCTAATTCAAGTATCATTGGATCTATTGTTGTATTACGATTACAAATTATTTTAGCAGATATTGGAATTATTTATTTTGGAAAAAAATTACTAGAAAAGCTAAAATTACCCGTTCATAATATCTTTTTATATGCTTTAAATCCATTTATAATTATAGAGTTGACAGGAAACTTACATTTTGAGTCTGTGATGATTTTTTTCCTAGTTTGGAGTTTGTATTTATTACTTCAAAAAAAATGGAGTTTCGCTGCGTTTAGCTTTGGCCTTTCTGTTGCTGTAAAATTAATTCCTTTATTATTATTACCCGTATTCTATCAATGGTTTATGAAAAAAAATAACTGGAAAAGTGTTGTTAAATTTTTGTCTTTTGGAGCCATCGTTATATTGTTAAATATAGTCCTATTTCTTCCTTTTATGTCGTCGAACTTAGTAAATAACTATTCAGATTCTATCGGATTATGGTTTCAAAAATTTGAATTTAATGCTAGTTTATATTACATCGCCAGAGAAGTAGGAACATTTTTTAGAGGCTATAATGAAATTGCTATTATTGGAAAAATAATTCCTGTAATAGTAGTTGTTGTTTTATTACTTATTACTTTTTTTAGAAAAAACAAATCACCTCAACAACTTATAACTGCTTTACTTATGGCAATTTCTTTTTATTATTTTACAACAACTACAATGCATCCATGGTATTTAGCAACATTGGTTATCTTATCTGTTTTTACCAACTATAGATTTCCAATTATATGGAGTTTTGTAATTATTTTATCTTATCAAGCATACGCTAACACCCCATGGCAAGAAAATATTTGGCTTATGGTTTTTGAATACTTTATTGTATATGGTTATTTAAGTTGGGAAATTATTCAAAATAAAAAGAAGTACTTTGTTAATTAAAAAAAGAATTTAGATCCCTTATTATATTGTATCTCTAACACTTTTAAAATAAAATATTACAATGAATTTATCTAATGTAAAAATGATTGTTTCTGATATGGATGGAACCTTACTCAATTATGAGGAAGAAGTAAGTACTCTATTTTTTGAACAGTTTGAGAAACTTAAAGCACTAAATATTCATTTTGTAGCTGCAAGTGGAAGACAGTATAATAGTATTGCTCAGAAACTTCATTCCATAAAGAATGAGATTACCATTGTTGGTGAAAATGGTGGGGTAATAAAAAAAGAAAATGAAACACTTCTTTTACAAACATTCGAACCACAAAAAGTTGTTGAGTTAATCCCTACTTTGAGGCAAATAAAAAATACCTTTATTATTTTATGTGGTGAAAATAAAGCTTTTGTGGAATCTAAAGACCCTAATTTTATTAGGATATTTCAAGAATATTATAATGCTCACGAAATAGTTGAAGACTTAACCTCTGTACCTCAGCATAATCCAATTATTAAAATCGCATTGTACCATTCTGAATCATCAGAACAATTTATTTATCCTTCAGTAAAACAATTTGAAGATATTTATTTATTAAAAATCTCAGGAAAAAACTGGTTAGACATTTCTAATCTCAATTCAAATAAAGGGACTGCTGTCAAATTTTTACAAGAGAAGATGAATATCAACCCCGAGCAAACGATGGTTTTTGGAGATTATTTAAATGATTTAGAAATGTTGGAGGCAGCAACTTTTAGCTTTGCTATGAAAAATGCTCATGAGAAAGTTAAGAAAACTGCCCGTTTTATAACAGAAAACAATTCTAATTTAGGGGTTGAAAAAATCATAGAACAAGTAATTAAAGCCAATACAAACTAATCGTCAAAAGAAACTGTGCTCTGTCGTTCTCTATTTATGTTTAATTTAGTAATATCTGGCCTAGAATAATGACCAACAACATCAAAATTTTGACGCTCTTCTAAGACCCGAGAAAAGTCTAGAGTTTCATAAAATATTCCCTCTTTATTAATAACTGGCTCCAAAATCCATTCTCCATCTGGCCCTGCTATACAAGAACCTCCATTAACTAAAATTTCGGGGGCGTTTTTTATAATTTCATCAACATGTGGTGTCTCAGAAGGAAAATTTGATTTTTTCATTAAACTTGAAACAGAAATTACAAATGACCGAGATTCTCTAGCAATAAAGCGAGTAATATCTTTTGTGTTGTGGTCACTTCCTGGCCAAACTGCCACATGTAAATCCTCTCCTTGACCATACAATGCAGCTCTAGGTAATGGCATCCAATTCTCCCAACAATTTAAACCACCTATTGTAAAGTTTTTTAAAGGATGAACTTGTAATCCATGACCGTCTCCTGGAGCCCAAGTTAGACGTTCATCATAAGTTGGTTGTAATTTTCTATGTACTGATTTTATGACTCCTTCTTGATTTATGTAGACCAAAGATGCATAAATACTATGCCCTCCTCTATTCTGAGCACGCTCTATGATTCCTAGGTATATGGCCATTTTGTATTCTTTTGCAAGGTTACATATGGTGTCTAACTCACCTTTTTCAATGGTAATTGAATTTTGGACATAATGGGCATGAATTTCCTTTTGAACAGAAGAATTCCATGTTGCACCATTGGTTAATCCAATCCAAAATGGGTAACCTGGAAGTAATGCTTCTCCGAAAACAATTAACTCTGCTTTTTCTTTTGAAGCATTTTCAATAGTATTTTTAATTTTTTCAATGGTCTGTTTTTTATCTAACCAAATAGGAGATATTTGAGCCAAGGCTACTTTGAGAAAATTAGATGTATTCATGATTAGGAATTTTTTGATTCTAGTTAATATTTAATTCTACAACTACGCCCTCATTAGATCTAATATTAAATACGGTTTGGTCTTCAAAAATTAAATATTGTCCTTTTATACCTACTAACTTTCCAGAATAATGTTGATCTTTTACAATGTTTAAACTTTTTGGTTTTTCTGGATATTGATGCACTGGGAAATTAATTAAGGTTAATGAATTATTTTCAATAAAAAATTCTCTTGCTTCCTCAGGGATGAAAGGACGTAATTTATTTTGCCATTCCTTCAAATCAGCCTTTTCAATATCATTTTTCAACATTTTTCTCCAATTAGTTTTATCAGCAACATGATTTTTAAGTGCTACTTCAGTTATACCAGCTAAATATCTATTTGGAACTTCTACAATTTCTATAGCTTCATGAGCTCCTTGATCTATCCAACGCGTTGGTACTTGTTGCTTCCTTGTAACCCCAACTTTTACATTGCTAGAGTTTGCTAAATATACTATATGAGGTTGAAGTTGGACAGATTTTTCATAAGCTAAATCTCGATCTTCCTTTCCTAAATGAGCTGTACTTAATTCGGGTCTCATAATCCAATCTCCTGCACTTGGGGTTTCAAAAAAACATGATTTACAAAATCCTTGACGATAAATTTCTTTATCTGAATGGCAATTCATGCAACTATATTTTAAAAATTTTAAATCTAACTCTCTGTTTAATAATTGATTAACGTTTATAAAATCAGATTCTAGGTCTAAATAATATTGGATTACTTCATTGTTTTCAGTAAACATTTTTTTTAAAACTCCTTGGTATTGCATCTAAAATATTTTTCTATTTTTAACTCTAAGTAGTAAGCATCACACAAACTTACGGAAAAATCATTTTACAAAACTCTGAATCATTATGGCAATTCCATTTGTTAATTCAATTATTTCGTGGTTTCTCAAAAAGAGAAAACATCAAATGGAGTTGTTCATTAAATACCCTATTGATGTTCAAGAGGAATTATTATTTCGTTTACTTCAATCTGCTAAAGACACTGAATTTGGCAAGAAGTCTAATTTTTCATTCATTAATACCTATAAAGATTTTGCGAACAAAGTTCCGATTCAGCAATATGAAAGTATAGAACCCTTAATTGAGAGATGTAGAAAAGGAGAACAAAATTTATTTTGGCCAACACAAATTAAATGGTTTGCAAAATCCAGCGGTACAACCAATGCTAAAAGTAAATTTATTCCTGTAAGTGATGAAGCTATTGAAAATTGTCATTTAAAGGCCGGAAAAGATATGTTGTGTTTGTACATCAACAACAATGAAGAAACTAGACTTTTTAATGGAAAAGGATTACGTCTAGGTGGAAGTGCTGCTATTTATGAAGACAACAATTCATACTTTGGAGATTTATCTGCTATTATTATTGAAAATATGCCTTTTTGGGCAGACTTTAGTTCAGCTCCAAGCCAAGAAGTAGCTCTAATGAGTGAGTGGGAAACAAAAATGGAAGCAATAATTAATGAGACTATTAATGAAGACATTACGAGTCTGGTGGGGGTACCCTCTTGGATGTTAGTTCTTTTAAATAAAGTTTTAGAAAAAACAGGTAAATCTAATATTCTAGAAGTTTGGCCTAATCTAGAGGTGTATTTTCATGGAGGGGTAAATTTTAATCCCTACAGAGAACAGTATAAAAAGTTAATTCCCAAAAAGGATTTTAAATATTACGAAACGTATAATGCATCTGAGGGATTCTTTGCCTTACAAGATGAAGATGGTAGTCTAGATCTTCTTTTAATGCTTGATTATGGAATATTTTATGAATTTATCCCTATGAGTGAATATAATGGTGAAAATTCTTCAGCTATCCCATTATCTAAAGTAAGACTTCATGAAAATTATGCTGTTGTAATTACTACAAATGGTGGATTATGGCGGTATTTAATTGGTGATACGGTTAAGTTTACTTCATTGAGTCCATATAAAATTAGAATTACAGGAAGAACTAAACATCATATTAATGTATTTGGAGAAGAACTAATTATTGAAAATGCTGAAGAAGCTTTAAAGCTAGCTTGTAAAAAAACAAAATCAACAATTACAGATTATACTGTAGGGCCAATTTTTATGGATGGCAAAAAACAAGGAAGTCATGAATGGGTGATTGAATTTGCAAAAGCTCCACAGAATTTAAACTACTTCACTGAATTACTAGACAATGCTTTAAAATCTATAAACTCCGATTATGAGGCAAAGCGCTACAATAATATGACTTTAGCTATGCCAAAAATTCACAGTGTGAAAAAAGGATTGTTTTATTCTTGGTTAAAGAAAAAAGGAAAATTAGGCGGACAACATAAAGTTCCTAGGTTATCTAATAAAAGAGATTTTATTGAAGAACTATTAAGTCTCTAAATCTTTCTTTCTACTACGTAGTTAATCATCTTAATTAATGATGTCTTATAATCAGAATCTTGGAAATTCTCTAAAATTGCCAATGCCTTAGTTTTATAATCTACCATTTTTTTTATGGTGTACTCGATACCTCCACTTTTTTTCACAAAAGTTATAACCTCTTTTACTCGTTTTTTTTCTTTGTTGTGCTTTTTAATAGAATTAATTAACCAGGCCCTCTCTTTTTTGGAGCAAGTATTTAAGGTGTAAATTAGAGGTAAAGTCATTTTTTGCTCCTTAATATCTATTCCAGTAGGTTTTCCAATTTTTTCTTCAGAATAGTCAAATAAATCATCTTTTATTTGAAATGCCATCCCAATATACTGACCAAATTTTCTCATTTGTTGAACTGTATCTTGATTGGCTCCAACTGAAGCTGCTCCTATTCCACAACAAGCTGCAATTAATGTGGCTGTTTTCTGGCGAATAATTTCGTAGTAAACATCTTCAGTAATATCTAGTTTTCTAGCCTTTTCTATTTGAAGCAATTCTCCTTCACTCATTTCTCTAACAGCTATAGATATTAGTTTTAATAGATCAAAGTCTTCATTGTCTATGGAGAGTAATAATCCTTTAGACAACAAATAATCTCCTACTAAAACTGCAATTTTATTTTTCCATAACGCATTTATAGAAAAAAAGCCTCTTCTTCTATTACTATCATCTACGATATCGTCATGAACAAGAGTTGCAGTGTGTATTAATTCTACTATAGAAGCTCCTCGATACGTTCTTTGATCAAAACCTCCATTGGAAACCATCTTAGCAACTAAGAAAACAAACATTGGGCGCATTTGCTTTCCTTTCCTTCTTACTATATAATAGGTAATTCTATTAAGCAAGGGCACCTTGGAAATCATGGAATCTTTGAACTTTTCTTCAAAGCGCTCCATCTCTTTTTGAATGGGTTTTTTTATTTCCTCAACAATCTTCATTAAAACTATAATTTCATAAAAAGTAACTAAAAATTAGATTACGATTTATTGGCTAACTGACCACATGCTGCATCTATGTCTTTTCCTCTAGATCTTCTCACGTTTACAACAATATCATGCATTTCAAGGTTAGATATATAGTTATCTATAGCTCTTGAAGTAGCTTGTTGAAAATCTCCATCATCTATGGGGTTATATTCAATTAAATTAACTTTACAAGGAATTAATTTACAGAAATTAATAAGTGCATTAATATCCTCTTTTTTATCGTTAATTCCATCCCAAACAATATATTCATAGGTAACCACTCGTTGTGTTTTTTCAAACCAATATACCAAAGAGTCTCCCAAATCTTTTAATGGAAATGTTTCATTAAATGGCATAATAGATGTTCTTACGCTATCTATTGCTGAATGTAAAGAAACGGCTAAATTAAATTTCACCTGATCATCAGCCATTTTTTTTATAATTTTAGGAATACCAGAGGTAGATACCGTAATTCTTTTAGAGGACATGCCTAGACCTTCAGGAGATGTTATTTTATCAATTGACTTAATTACATTATTATAATTCATCAAAGGTTCTCCCATACCCATAAATACAATGTTAGATAGTTTACGATTATGATATAATTTACTCTGTTTGTCAATCGCCACAACTTGATCATAAATTTCATCAGGATTCAAGTTTCTCATTCTTTTTAGTCTTGAAGTAGCACAGAATCTACAATCTAAACTACAACCAACCTGACTTGACACACAAGCTGTGGTTCTTTTCTCTGTAGGTATTAAGACAGATTCTACAATAAAACCATCATGCAAACGAATTCCATTCTTAATGGTTCCATCTTTACTTCGTTGCATTGAATCTACTTCTATATGATTAATAACAAAGTTTTCTTTCAACATTTCTCTTGTTGCAATAGAAATATTTGTCATGGTATCAAAATCGTGTAGAGATTTACTCCATAACCATTCAAATACTTGATTTCCTCGAAAAGCTTTATCACCATTTTCTACAAAGAAGTTTCTCAACTGCTCTTTTGTTAAAGATCGAATATCTTTTTTCTTTGGCTTCATCTATAATTTATAAGGTATTTGAATATACAATTTAAGTTTTCCTCAAATAATTATACAAAAATACAAAAACCTCATAGCATGGCTATGAGGCTTTTGATTTTATAATTTTTAACTGCACTAAATAATTAACATTGCATCACCATAAGTATGAAACTTATACTCTTCTTTAACAGCTATTTTATAAGCTTCCATTAAAAAATCATATCCTGCAAAAGCAGCAGCCATCATCATTAATGTAGATTTTGGTGAATGGAAGTTTGTAATCATAGAATTTGCAATACTAAAATCATACGGCGGAAAAATGAATTTATTAGTCCAACCTGTATAACTATTTAATTTGGAACTAGCCGAAACAGAAGATTCAACAGCACGCATTACCGTGGTTCCTACCGCACAAATTCTCCTCTTATTAGCGATAGCGTCATTAATTAACTGAGCTGTTCCTGAAGGAATAATAATTTGCTCAGAATCTGTTTTGTGTTTTGATAAATCTTCAACTTCAACTGGGCTAAAAGTTCCAAGGCCAACATGAAGTGTTAATTCACCAAAATCTACCCCTTTAATTTCTAAACGTTTCATTAAGTGTTTGGAAAAGTGTAATCCTGCAGTCGGAGCTGCAACAGCTCCTTCATTTTTTGCAAAGATTGTTTGATAGCGTTCTTTATCAGAGGGCTCTACACCTCTCTTTATATATTTTGGTAAAGGCGTCTCCCCTAATTCTAATAATTTCTCTCTAAATTCCTCATAATCTCCATCATATAAAAAACGAAGGGTACGACCTCTTGAAGTCGTATTATCAATAACCTCCGCAACTAAACTATCATCTTCTCCAAAAAATAATTTATTCCCAATTCTAATTTTCCTAGCTGGATCTACTAAAACATCCCATAATCTATTTTCAGCATTTAATTCTCTCAATAAAAATACTTCAATCCTAGCTCCAGTTTTTTCTTTATTTCCATACATTCTTGCTGGAAAAACTTTAGTGTTGTTTAACATCAAAACATCACCTTCATCAAAGTAATTGATAACGTCTTTGAATGTTTTGTGTTCTATAGTTTGATCTTTACGATTTAAAACCATTAAACGAGACTCATCTCTGTGTTCGGCTGGATATTCTGCCAATAGTTCTTCTGGCAATTCAAAGTTAAAATTGGATAATTTCATGTGTACTTAGTATTATTTTTAAAAATTCATGAGTAATTTATCTTTTACTATTTAATGGCTTAGCATTCATAAAAAAGATGAATTACAAATGTAGTTTAAGGGTAGCGGCGGCAAATAT
>Ga0228632_1000075_pt1 | contig 24833 bp, 21 predicted proteins | sample 40DmetaG_FD_183174 | JGI IMG/M metagenome (GOLD analysis project Ga0228632, IMG submission 183174) | Seawater microbial communities from Monterey Bay, California, United States - 40D | ecosystem: Environmental > Aquatic > Marine > Coastal | place: USA: California | collected 2016-11-04
AATTTGACATACTAGCAATTAAATTTGATGAAAAAGTAAAAAAAATTAGATTAGAACAAGCAGATAAACAACGAAAAATTAATATTTTTTTAAATGAAAACAGAAAATTATTTTTTGAAAAAGTAACACCCATATTACTAGATTATATTAATGAATTAGGTATTGAAGTGCTTTTAAACAAGGATACGGTTGCATTGGCAAGCCTTGGAAGTGACATAACAATATCAGCAATAAATAAAATAAACGAACAATTAAAAAATTAGTATAAAACTAATTATAAGGATTATAAGATGTCAAATATTGATCCAGAATATCAAAGTGCAGATATTCAAGATATAAAACGAATGATACCTCACAGATATCCGTTTTTATTAATAGATGCTGTTAAAGAAATAAAATTAAATGAAAGTGCTATAGGAATAAAAAACGTAACTTTCAATGAACCACATTTTCAAGGACATTTCCCCGAAAGACCTGTAATGCCTGGCGTTACAATCGTTGAGGCTATGGCTCAGACTGCTGCTGTGCTTGTCGTTAAAACATTAAATATGATTGATAATAATATGCTAGTGTATTTTTTGACAATTGATAAATGTAAATTTCGACATGTAGTATCTCCCCCTGATCAATTAGAATTACATGTAAAAGTTTTAAGAGGTCGTGGAAAGTTGTGGAAATTTTATGGTGAGGGTAAAGTTGGAGATCTTGTTGTTGCTGAGGCAGAATTTACTGCAATGATGGTTCCACCAGAAGAGGCATAATAGAATGTCTATTGATAAAAGTGCAGTTGTTCATCCAAGTAGTGTAATAGATAGTGGAGCTATAATTGGTGCTAATGTTACCATTGGACCATTCTGTCATATAGGCTCAGAAGTTACTTTAAATGATGATGTAGAGTTGAAATCACACGTTGTGGTGTCTGGATGGACGACTATTGGAGAGAAAACAACTATATTTCCATTTGCTTCTATTGGTCATATTCCTCAGGATTTAAAATTTTCCGGTGAGCGGACAAAATTAGAGATTGGTAAAAGAAATAGAATCCGAGAACATGTTACTATGAATCCAGGGACTGATGGTGGGGGTGGATTAACAAAAATTGGTGATGATGGACTATTTATGATGGGGGTCCATATTGGACATGACTGTATTGTAGGTAATAATGTCATTATGGCTAATAATGCGTCATTAGGTGGCCATTGTATTATTGAAAATAACGTTGTCATTGGAGCTTTAGCGGGTGTTCACCAATTCTGTAGGGTAGGGCGTGGTGCAATGATCGGTGGCTTGTCTGCGGTAGTTGCTGATGTAATACCAATGGGAATGGTTATTGGTGAAAGAGCAAATCTTGATGGATTAAACCTTATTGGGCTGAAAAGGGCAGGTGTTGATAAAAATCACATAAATGGATTAAGAGCAGCATTTAAACTTATTTTTCAGAGTGAAAGTACTGTTAAGGATGCTATTAAGCCAACGCTTGATCTGTATAAAGGGAACCCATTAGTTGAAGAAATGATTTCTTTTATCACTTCAGAAACTTCAAGATCCCTGACAATTTCCTCAAAGGATTAGTCAATGCAAACAACATGTTTAGCAATTGTTGCAGGTTCAGGTGATTTACCTATGAAAATTGTTGAATATTGTAAAAAACATCATTTAGATTTTCGAATAATACATTTTGAGGGAGTGGAATTGAATTGGTTGGATGATTTGCCGGTATTAACTGCAAAATACGAAAAACCTAATTCTCTATTTGCATCTTTAAAGGAAATGGGCTGCAATCAGGTAGTATTTGCTGGAGCTATGAAGCGGCCAAAATTAAATCCATTAAAGTTTGATGCAAAGTTTTTAAAGATTGCATCAAAACTTTTACCTGCTTTAAAAAGTGGTGATGACACAATATTGAAAATTATAGCCAAAATTTTTGAAAAAGAGGGATTAGAAATATTGTCAGCTAATCAAATTTTAAAAAATTTATTTGTTCCAGAGGGCAATTTAACCAATCTAAAGCCATCAAATAATGACTTAAGTGATATAATGCGTGGTTTTGATATCTTAAATTGCATTTCAAAGATTGATATTGGGCAAGCCTGTATTGTTGGCCAGGGTTTATGTTTAGGTATAGAAACCATTCAAGGTTCAGATGAACTAATTAAATTTGCTAGCACAAATAAACATAAATACCTTTATGATGAAAATGGTGGAAAAGGTGTATTCATCAAATCGCCAAAAATAAACCAAGATACTCGAATTGATGTTCCCTCAATAGGTGTAGAAACAATTAAAACTATAGCTGATGCAGGTTTTTCTGGCCTTGCAATAAAAGCAGATAGCGTTCAGATGATTGATAAAGATGATTGTATTGATTTAGCAAATCATCTTGGAGTGTTTATTTCATCCGTTTCGACAAATATTAAAAATGAATAATTTAAAGTGTTTTATGATTGCTGGAGAATTATCTGGTGATAAGCTTGGGGCTTCTTTAATTGAAGGATTAAAGTATGAAACAGATCAGAAAATCATATTTTCTGGAATTGGTGGTCCGCTTATGGAGGCTGCAGGACTTAAAAGTTTATTTAACATGTCGGATCTATCGTTAATGGGATTGGCCGAAATTATACCCAAAATACCAATGTTGTTGTCCCGAATAAATACGACAGCAAATTCTATAATAAATCAACGCCCTGATGTATTAATTACTATTGATAGCCCTGATTTTTGTATGCGAGTGGCAAAGAAGGTCCGTAAGGCTCATCCAAAAATAAAAATTATACATTACGTTGCACCATCAGTCTGGGCTTGGCGACCTGAAAGAGCTGCCAAAATGTCAAAATATGTTGACCATGTTTTAGCTTTGTTGCCCTTTGAACCGCCGTATATGGAAGCTGAAGGTATGACGAGTGACTTTGTAGGACATCCTGTAGTTTTTAGCCCTAATGTGACTGTAGAGGCTCAAAAAAAATTCAAGAAACAACATAATTTACATGATGGACCAATAATAACAATTTTACCTGGCTCTAGAATAAGTGAAATAAATAGAATGTGTCCAATTTTTGATAAGGTTACTAGTAATATTCAAAAATTGTACCCTAATGTACAATTTGTTTTGCCTGTTGCCTTAACAGTGGAAGAAGATGTTTTAAGAGCTGTAAATTCTTGGAATATAAAGCCATTATTGCTTTTAAACAGTGGTAAAGACTCGAAACAAATAGAATATGATAAATTTATAACTTACTCTATTAGTTCGGCAGCATTGGCGACATCAGGAACTGTTGCATTAGAGTTGGCTGCAAAAAAATGTCCAATGGTTATTGCTTACAAAGCAAATTGGCTTACTACTAAAATGGTTAAGCGTTTAGCGAAAATAGATACAGCTAATTTGATAAATATTATTACAAACACAAAAGTAATACCTGAACATTTGTTTGAAAATTGTACAGTTGAAAAAATAACAAATAGCCTTAACTCATTATTAAATAGTGATAATAATCAAATTTCGGCAATGTCAGAAACGATGAATAAACTAGGTATAAATCGAGAAGATAATCACTTATTAGCTGCAAAATCAGTATTAAAGATACTAAAATAGTTATATGATTTTACGTATTTTTATTAAATAGTGACGTGATTAAACTGTTCTAAATGTTCAAACATTATTAGAAATTTATAGATGAACTAGGAAATTGGTATGGTTTTTAAAGGAAATCTCAGTATAGACCCACGTGGTATGATATTTGAGTCATATAGAATTGATGGAATAACTATTGAAGAATGCCGAATGATATTTTTAGATTGGGCACTTGAAGGTTCCAAAACTGATTTAACAGAAGATATCAATATTTTATTAGAGGAATACCAGGAAAAGTTTAGCAACCATCCAATGACCAGTGTACTTCGTTCAGGATTATTAAAATCTAAAAAAACTGGCAGACGTGGCGGTAGATCTGCAAGAAAATCAGTCACTTAATATGCTAAGCTAATGCATGCAAGATCCGTACCCAAGATCTTATACCTTTGTGAAAACTTCGTATATCGTACTTTTCGTTTGGTGAATGTATTGAATCATCATCTTGAGCAAATCCAATAAGCATTGTTTCTAAACCTATTATTTTCTGAAAATGCCCGGCAATTGGAATTGAGCCACCGCAACCCACGTATACACCAGAGTTTTCCCACTCTGAAGACAAAGCATTTCTAGCAATTTCAAATGATGGGTTATCAATTGCCATGTTTGATGCCATGGAAGAGCCATGTAATTTATATTCCAATGTACAATCTTCTGGCAAATACTTCTCAAGATGTCTATTAAATGCTGATTGAATTTTATCGGGGTTTTGTTTTCCAACTAATCTAAAGCTTACTTTTGCATGAGCTTCGCTTGGTAATACTGTTTTGAAACCTTCTCCTGTGTAACCTCCCCAAATACCGTTTATTTCAGCTGTTGGTCGAGACCATATCTGTTCTAAAACTGATCTGCCTTTTTCGCCAGCTGGAATTTTCAAACCTACTTCTGATAAGAACGAATTTTCATCAAAAGATAAATTATCCCATTGTTGCATAATTTTTTCAGGTATTTCTTCAACACCTTCATAAAACCCTTCAAGTGTTACACGACCATTATCGTCATGCATTGCTCCTAGAGCCTTTGTAAGAACTCTTATTGGGTTTATAGATGGACCTCCATACATTCCAGAATGTAAATCTTTGGTTGGGCCTTTTATCGTGATTTCTTGGCTTACCATTCCTCGAAGCATTGTAACAATGGATGGTGTGTTTTTTTCAACCATTCCTGTATCACAAATTAACGCAATATCAGCTTTAAGTTCATCTATGTGGTCGTTCAAATATGGAACCAATGAGGGTGATCCGCTTTCTTCTTCGCCTTCAAAAAAAACAGAAATTCTATTAGGTAATTCACCTGTAACTTCTTTGTATGCCCTACATGCTTCAATAAATGTCATTAATTGACCTTTATCATCAGATGCTCCACGACCTCGAATTACTGGACCTTTTTTAGTTTCCTCCAACTTAGGTTTAAATGGATGATTATTCCATAATTCAATTGGATCAATGGGTTGTACATCATAGTGACCGTAAAATAATGTATGAGTACCTCCTTTGCCACCAGTTGCCATAACCATAGGGTGTCCCGGAGTTTCCCTAATCTCTGCATTAAATCCAATAGATATTAAATCATCTACAAGCCATTCAGCTGCGGCAACACATTCATCTGAATATTGTGGATCTGTTGAAATGCTTTCAATACGCATTAAATCCATTAAGCGAGCTATTGAATTTTCAAGATCTCCATCAACATGGTCTAAAATTGCATCTAATGACATTATCCAACTCCATTTTTTACTCTTTTGATCACTTTTATTATTATGAGCAAGATTAAAGTAATATTTTATGATTTAAATTTTTCATAACTAATTAAAATAAAACATTAAAAGAGTTCCAAAAAAAACCATAGGTAAATATTTACTATATTTCTTTCGACGTACCAAATCAGTTTTAATAGTATATGTCAGAAAATTTTTTTCTTCATATTTAGTTCTACAAAGTACTGCCATAAAAAATCTTAATAAATCGTTATTTATCTGTGATCCATCCGCCGCCAAATATTCTGGTACTATCATTATCATAAAATACACATGCTTGTCCTGGAGCTATGCCTTCTTCTGCCATTATTAACTCTACGGATGCAGTTGTTTCAGATATTGGCCTAATAATTGCTTCTTTTGGTGATCGAGTAGATCTTACACGAACTGACAGTGAACGCTCTTTCGAGTCTAGAAAATTGTCTTCACCAAGCCAATTGATTTCTTTAATTAAAATTGTTCTGGTCGCAAGAGATTCTTTTGGTCCAACAATAACTTGCCTATTATCTGCATCAAGTTTGATTACATATAATGGATCTCCACCCCCAATACCAAGTCCTCGGCGTTGACCAACAGTATAGTTTATAATTCCTTTATGTTCTCCCAATACTTCTCCGCTTTGATTAATTATTTGACCTGGGTTTGCTGCTTCAGGCCGCAATTTTTCTATTACTGCAGCATATGAACCATTTGGTACAAAACATATATCTTGGCTATCAGGCTTATCTGCCACTGGTAGTCCATATTTATGGGCTAATTCACGTGTATCTTTTTTTGACTTAAGGTGGCCAAGTGGAAACCGTAAATAATCTAGTTGTTTTTGTTTGGTTGAGAATAAAAAATAGCTTTGATCTCGATCTTGATCTGCAGCTTTATGCAACTCTGCTTTTCCATTTTGAACAAACCGCTGAATATAATGCCCTGTAGCCATGCAGTCAGCATCTAAATCTTTTGCTGTCTCTAATAAGTCTCTGAATTTCACGCGTTCATTGCATCGTATGCAAGGAACTGGTGTCGCCCCAGCTAAATAAGCATCTGCAAATTCGTCAATTACACTTTCTTTAAATTTATTTTCATAATCTAAAACATAATGTGGAAAACCCATTTCTTCTGCCACTCTTCGAGCATCCTGGATATCTATTCCCGCACAACAGGCTCCTTTCTTTGCTAAGGCAGCACCATGATCATATAATTGTAATGTTACTCCAACAACATCATAACCTTCATCGCAAAGCATTGCTGCGACTACAGAGCTATCAACCCCTCCTGACATAGCAACAAGAACACGAGTATCCTTAGGATCCTTAGGAAAGCCCATTGAATTAAGAGCTTTTGTGCTTTGTTTCATATTATTGTCCATTTTTTGTTGCTTATAGTTTAATCAATAACTCTCTCAAGACATTATTTAGTCTTTTATTAAATTAAATCTCTATGACTTTATAACTTTATTTTTAAGTTTATGCTTTACGCTTGGCTAACTTAAACTTAAATTTTATGAAATAACATATACATAGGTTTGCTAAATGTTAAATGATTACTCTGTTGAAGATTTAGATGAAGTTGAGGCCAAGAAAGAGCTTATTCGACTAAATGAAATATTAGATAGAGCTAATAGTGATTATTATAATAATGATGCGCCTAATTTATCTGACTCAGAATATGATATATTAAAAAAGAGAAATTCAGAAATTGAGTTAAGATTTCCAAACCTTAAACTTCAAAACAGTGTGAGTAATAAAGTAGGTTCAAAACCTTCTAATTCATTTAAGAAAATAAAACATTCTGTAAAGATGCTATCTTTAGCGAATGGTTTTGATGAACAGGATATAATTGATTTTGATCATAGAATTAAAAAATTCCTTGGTCATGAAGACACAATTATAACATATGTTGCGGAACCAAAAATAGATGGCCTTTCATTATCGTTAAAATATCTTAATGGTAAATTGTCTCAGGCGACAACACGAGGTGATGGAGAAGTTGGTGAAAATGTAACAGAAAATGCCAAAACAATTCAAAACATTCCAAAAAATATTCATAATGCACCCAGCATATTAGAGGTTAGAGGTGAGGTTTATATGAGTATGGATGACTTTAATAAATTAAATATTAAACAAGAAAAAAATAATGCTAAAGTATTTGCTAATCCGAGAAATGCTGCTGCTGGATCCTTACGACAACTTGATAGTAGTGTAACTGCATCAAGACCTCTGAAATTTTATGCGTATGCATGGGGAGAAGTTTCTACTCCAATTTCTGATACCCAATATAATGCCATAAATAGGTTAAGAGATTTTGGGTTTTCAACAAACGACTTAACAAAAAAATGTTATGGAGCAAAAGAATTAATACAGCATTACAATAAGATATCAAATAAAAGAGCGGATCTTGGCTATGATATAGATGGTGTTGTTTATAAAGTTGATAATCTATTGTACCAAGATAGATTAGGTTATCGGTCTACCACTCCTAGATGGGCAATAGCACATAAATTTCCCGCTGAAATTGCAAAAACTTGGTTGCAATCTATTGAGATTCAGGTTGGCAGAACAGGTGCATTATCTCCTGTTGCTCGATTAAAGCCTGTAAATGTTGGTGGGGTTATAGTTTCAAACGCAACACTTCATAATGAAGATTATATTAAAGGTAGAGACTCAAAGGGAAATCTCATCAGGGGTGGAAATGATATCCGAGAAGGTGATTGGGTTCATATATACAGGGCAGGAGATGTAATCCCGAAAATTAGTGATGTAGACATTTCAAAGCGAAATTCAACAAGCAAACCCTATTCATTCCCAACCCTTTGCCCAGAATGTAATAGTCCGAGTGAACGTATTGAAGGTGACAGCGTGGCGAGATGTATCGGTGGAATATCTTGCCCCGCCCAAGCCGTTCAGGGTTTAGCTCATTTCGTATCTAGGGGTGCTTTTGACATTGAAGGACTTGGCAGCAGACAGATAGAACAATTTTATGAATTGGGATGGGTTAAAGAACCTTCTGATATATTTAAGTTAAAATTGCGTTATGAAAATGGGATCCAACGTTTGGAAAATAGAGATGGTTGGGGGAAAAAATCGGCAAATAATCTATTTAATGCTATTGAAGCAAAGCGAAAAATACCATTAAATAAAATGCTTTATGCCCTTGGAATACGCCATGTTGGAGAAAATTCTGCTTCATTATTATCTAAACATTATAAATCTTTTGATAATTTAAGAAAATCAATGGATGAAGCAAAGAATATGGAAGATAAAAAATGGTCTGAGTTGTTATCTATTGATGGGGTGGGTGAAATATTAGCCAAAACTATTGTTCAAGTATTTTGTAATCCATCCCAAAGAAAAATAATCGATAATTTAGTTGATGAACTTGAAATTGAAAGTGAATTAAATGTTTTAGTTTCGGATAGTGCTGTTGACGGTAAAGTCGTTGTATTTACAGGAAGTTTAGAGCGCATGACACGTTCTGAAGCAAAGATTTCTGCTGAAAAGTATGGAGCAAAGGTTTCAGGTTCAGTATCTAAAAAAACAGATTTTGTGATTGCTGGTCCAGGTGCTGGCTCAAAAGAAAGAAAAGCAATTGAATTAGGAGTAAAGGTTTTATCTGAAACAGAATGGCTGGATTTAATAGATATAAATAAATTAGCAGATGCCAAGTAGACCTCAAATACTCTTCCCATTATTTGGGCAATTAACTCAATTTTCAGGAATAGGGCCAAAAATTGCATTAAATTTATCGAAATTAGATATTAATTCACCGCGCGACCTTTTATTTAATTTGCCTTATTCGCTTCTGACTAGAAATAAAGTTGATACAGTTTTTGGCAAAGCAAATAACGATATAGTTATTGTAGAAATAACTGTTGATGAACATGTTGAAAATTTACAAAAAAATAGACCCTACAAAATAAATGTAAGTGATGCAAAAACATCATTTCAATTGGTTTTTTTTCATTCAAACAAAAATTGGTTGCGAGATTTGTTTCCAATTGGTGATAAGGTGCTGATATCTGGAAAATTAGAGTATTTTGAAGGCAGAGCGCAAATTACACACCCAGATTATGTTTTGAAGCCTGGCGATGAAGTGCAAGTTCCACTTGTAGAGCCACTATATTCTTTATCTGCAGGAATTACTCAAAAAACTATATCAAAAGCTGCTAGGCAAGCCTTAAAATTGGTTCCAGGCTTGAATGAATGGATAAGTCCATCAATTATTAATAAATATGCATGGCCTAGTTGGGTCGAAGCTTTGCAAGATTCTCATTTGCCAAAAAACATAAATCAAATAAATTCTGACTCAATTAATCGTTTAAGATTAGCATATGATGAATTGCTGGCACACCAATTAACATTAGCTATAGCAAGAGAAAATTATAGAAAATCTAAAGGAATAAAAAATATAGGGAATGGAATTTTATCCTCAAAAGTAATTAAATTACTGCCATTTGATCTCACAAATGCACAGATAAGAGTGATTGATGAAATTAGAGATGACATGTCTCAACCTTTTCGAATGAATAGGCTTTTGCAAGGTGACGTTGGATCGGGCAAAACTCTTATTGCTTTTTTATGTATGCTCAGTGCGATTGAAGCGGGTGGTCAAGCAGTTATAATGGCGCCAACTGAGATTTTGACAAAGCAACATGAAGATACTTTAAAACCATTAGCAGCCAAGGCAGGAATTATACTCGAAAGTTTATCTGGCCGAGATAAGGGAAAAGAGCGTAAATTTAAAATTGAAGCAATAGCTGCTGGTAAAATACAGATTATTATTGGTACTCATGCTGTTTTTCAAGAAAGCATTAAATATAATGATCTGAGATTAGCAATAATCGATGAACAACATCGTTTTGGTGTTCGTCAACGTATGGACTTAGGCAATAAAGGCAATGCAGTTGATATTTTGGTTATGACTGCAACTCCTATTCCTAGATCATTAGCATTAACCAATTATGGAGATATGGAGCTTTCTGAACTAGATGAAAAGCCAATTGGGCGAAAGCCAATAAATACTGTCATGGTTTCAAGTTCAAGAATTTTTGAGGTAATTGAACGCCTAAAAGCCGCTATTAAAACTGGTAACCAAATCTACTGGGTATGCCCACTGGTCGAAGATAGTGAGTTTCTTGAGTTAACTTCAGCTGAAGATCGAGCAAACAAACTTTCAAAAGTATTAGGAAGAGATAATGTTGGGCTAGTCCATGGTAAAATGCCTGCTGAAGAAAAAGACAAAGTAATGTTGGACTTCATTAACAACAAAATCAAAATTCTTGTAGCTACAACTGTAATAGAAGTTGGAGTTGATGTTCCCAATGCAACTATAATCGTCATCGAACATTCAGAAAGGTTTGGATTAAGTCAATTGCATCAATTGCGAGGACGAGTTGGAAGGGGGTCTGATGCTTCTACGTGTTTGATGTTGTATAAGCCACCACTTGGCAAAACAGCTAAAAAAAGATTGGAAGCAATTCGAGAGACTAATGATGGATTTAAAATTGCTAATGTAGATTTAAAATTGCGCGGTGCAGGTGATGTATTGGGCGTGGCACAATCAGGCCTACCTAAATTTCGCATAGCTGATATTGAAGTTCATTCAAATTTAATGGAATTGGCAAAAGATGAAGCACGTCTAATTATGGCAAAGGATCCAACATTAATGAGCCCTCAAGGAAACGCATTGCGTAATTTATTATATATAATGGGTGCTGATGAATATATAAAACTATTATCAATAGGTTAGAAGATTAAGTTAAAGTGAAAATATTATTATTATAGCTTTTTTATATTTGCATAAGCATCTATAATTGTTTCAAAGCTAAGCATAATTGAAGCATGTCTGTTTTTGTATGCAACCGCGGGTAGAAGCACTTCTAAATTTTCAAATGGATTTTGAGGAATTGGTCCATTTTTTGTAAGCATATTGAATAATTGATCACGCCCAAGTTTAACTTGATCTATATTTAATCCTATAATTTGCTCTGCTATGATTGCTGAAGACGCTTGTCCTAATGCGCATGTTTTCACTTCATGGCTAAAATTAGTAATTTTGCCTCCATTAACTGTAATCCATACTTGTAAATTTGATCCACACATTGGCGAACGCCTTGTGGCAGTTCCTGAAAATTTAATAAGAGGAGTTGTGAGGGGAATATTTCCTGCGAATTCGAGTATTTTTTTTGAATAAAGGTCTATCATTTCAGAATTATCAGACATATTAGTATACATTCATTAACTACACCTGACATCTTATTAGATCATGTAAATAGAAGATAAAAGGTAAAGGGGCAAAAAATGGTTAAATTTGATATTTCTTCATTGAAATATGACGATAAAGGATTGATTCCAGCAGTTGTTCAAGACTCGTCGTCACTTGAAGTTCTTATGGTTGCCTGGATGAATAAAATATCTCTAGAAAAAACCATTAATACAAATCTGGCAACTTTTTGGTCGAGATCAAGAAATAGTTTGTGGGTGAAAGGTCTCACTTCAGGAAATACACAGAAAGTAGATGAAGTGCGATTTGATTGTGATAGAGATTGTATTTTGTTGTTAGTTACTCCAAAGGGGCCTGCATGCCATACCAACAGAAGAACTTGTTTCTATACAAAATTAGTTGAAGATACAGAAAACATTATCTTAAACCCAGAAGTTTAATTTAACATTTTTATTATTTTTTCGCGTGAGTATCCAGATTCTCTGTAATTTTTTATTGACCTTGCGTCATCTCGCTTAGCAAGCCTTTTACCAAATTCATCACGAATAAGTTTATGGTGATGATATACTGGGGTGGGGAGGTTCAAAATATATTGCAATATAACATGGATTTTAGTTGCCTCTAACAAATCCTCGCCTCTAGTAACATTTGTTATACCTTGAAATGCGTCATCTAAAACAACAGAAAGATGATAGGAGATCCCAATATCTTTTCGAGCAAGGATAACTGATCCAATATTTTCGATTGCTTCTTCTTTAGTAAATGAAATCTTTCCATATATTTTATCAAAAAAAGAAAAGTTATTTTTATCTAAACTATTTAAGTCTAATCGAAGAGCCGTTGAAGGCATTTTTTTTGATTTAATCTTATTTAAGCATGTATTTGGATATATAATTCCATCTGGTCCATATAATGTTTTTTCATTAGGTGCAGAAGCAATATTGATATCTTTTCTTGTGCAATCACAAGCAAATAAATAGTTATTATCCCATAAACTCTGAAGTGTTTTTTTATAAAACTTGAATCTAGAAGACTGTTTTAATATTGGCTTTTCATAATTAATTCCGAGCCATTTTAGATCATCTAATATTTGCTCTATAAATAATTTCTTACATCTGATCTGATCTATGTCTTCAATCCTGATAAAGAATTTGCCACCGGATCGAATTGCTGAGTTATAAGCTAATAAAGCAGAGTAAGCATGTCCAAGATGTAATAAGCCAGTAGGCGAGGGTGCAAACCGTTCTATTTTCATTATTCACCCACCTCCAGGATAATAATCTATGAATTATTTAACCATGTAGTCCAGTCACTCTTTGCTCTATCTGTATAAGCTTTATATCGATCTTTACGATTACGACGGCCACCTTTCACACTATTAACAGGTGGAAACAAACCAAAATTAACATTCATTGGCTGAAATGTTTTTGCGTCTGCACCCCCTGTAATATGGCTAATTAAAGCACCCATTGCGGTTGTGTTGGGTGGGCTATTGATTTTTTCAGCCTTACTTTCTGCTACTGCTAGCTTTCCAGCAAGTAAACCCATTGCAGCACTTTCGACATAGCCTTCCACACCGGTAATTTGACCTGCAAATCTTATTTTTGGGCGAGATTTTAATCTCATCTGATCATCTAATAATAATGGGGAATTTATAAAGGTATTTCTGTGAATACCTCCTAATCTTGCAAACTTTGCTTTTTCGAGACCAGGTATCATAGAGAGTACTCGCACCTGCTCACTATATTTCATTTTTGTTTGAAAGCCTACAATATTAAAAAGTGTTCCAAGCGCATTATCCCTGCGTAATTGAACTACAGCATGAGCTTTAATTTCAGGCTGGTGGGGGTTTGTTAAGCCTACAGGTTTCATTGGCCCCCATCTAAGCGTTTCCCTACCTCTTTCGGCCATGACTTCAATAGGTAAACATCCATCAAAATATGGAGTATCTTTTTCCCAGTCTTTAAATTCTGTTTTTTCAGATTCCAACAAAGCATCAATGAAAGCATTATATGTATCTTCATCCATTGGGCAATTAAGATATGCTGTGCGCTCTTCTTCAGTTTCACCTTTATCATAGCGTGATTGCATCCATGCTTTTGACATATCAATACTATCTGAAAATACAATTGGTGCAATTGCATCAAAAAAAGCTAATGATTTTTGATCTGTATTTTTCAAAATATTATTAGCTAAATTTTTTGATGTTAATGGACCCGTCGCAATAATTGTATGCCCCCAGTCATCTGATGGAAGGTTATGAATTTCATTTCTATCGATTGTAACCAGAGGATGATCAGTTATTTTTTTTGTAACTGAAGCAGAGAATGCTTCTCTATCTACAGCTAAGGCTGAACCAGCTGGAAGTGCATGTTTATCACCCATTTCCATAATAATTGAATTTGCAGCGCGCATTTCCCAATGAAGTAAGCCAACAGCATTAAATTCATCATCGTCAGATCTAAAAGAATTTGAACAAACAAGTTCTGCCAAGTCATGGGACTGGTGAGCAAATGTTTCAACTTTTGGACGCATTTCATGAATAACTACAGGTATTCCAGCAGAGATTATCTGCCATGCTGCTTCAGATCCTGCCATGCCGCCGCCGACAATGTGAATAGGTTTAATCATTATTTTGATATATTTCTATTGAGTAAAAAGAAAAGAGCCATTTTTATGGCTCATCTTCATTATATATTTTCATCTTTTTGTGTGACTTCTTCACCTAAGTCTTCTTCATCTTCGGTTTCTGCAATATACGCTACTGAAACAACCTTTTCACCATCCTTGGTATTAAATACAGTTACTCCTGATGAAGATCGGCCTTGTATTGATATTCCAGAAACTGGACATCTGATGGATTGCCCAGTCGATGTAGCTAGCATAATTTGGTCTTCTTCATGCACCGTGAATGCAGCAACAACTGTATCATCTCTTCTGTCTAAATTTGCAGCAGCGACACCTTGGCCACCTCGGCCAGAAACTCGATATTCATGTGCCGATGATCTTTTCCCAAATCCACCTGAAGTAATAATTAGTATCCAATCTTCTAGTTCAGATAATTCTTCATACCGTTCCTGCGTTATATCATTGCTTGGTATTTCGCCCTCTGAGATTGATCTTCGCATTTTAAAATATGCGGTTCGTTCTTCAGAAGAAGCATTAACATGTCTGATTACTGCCATAGAAACCACTTTATCTTCAGGAGCTAGTTTAATACCTCTCACACCTGTTGAGTCTCTTCCTTTGAATACTCTAACATCAGTTGTTGGGAAGCGAATTGCCTTGCCTAGGGATGTGGTAAGTAAAAAGTCATCATATTCAGTTGCAATACGCACATTAACTATAGAAACACCATCTGGTAACTTCATAGCAATTTTGCCATTTGATTTTACATTAGTAAAATCAGACAACGCATTTCTTCTTACACCGCCTGCATCTGTAGCGAATACAATTTGCAGATTGCCCCACTCTTCATCAGGTGCATCAATTGGCATTAAAGCTGCAATTGAAACACCTGGATCTATTGGAAGAATGTTAACAATAGCTTTGCCTTTTGCATTTCGACCACCTAGGGGTAGGCGCCAAGTTTTAAGTTTGTAAACCATGCCATCTGTTGTGAAGAAAAGTAATGCAGTATGTGTATTGGCTACAAACATATTTGTAACAAAATCTTCATCTTTGGTGGACATGCCTTGTATGCCCTTACCACCTCGTTTTTGCTCTCTAAATTCAGCTAAATTTGTACGTTTGATATAACCTGAGTTGGTTATAGTAACAACCATATCTTCTTTTTCGATAAGATCCTCATCGTCCATATCCCCAGCCCATTCTACTATTTCAGTTCGGCGAGGTACCGCAAATTTTTCACGTACTTCTTTTAGTTCATCTGAAATTATAGACATAATACGTTCTCTAGAGCGTAAAATTTCAAGATAATTTTGAATTTTACCTGCTAATTCTTCTAGCTCATCAGTAACTTCTTTTACCCCCATTGCGGTGAGACGTTGAAGGCGAAGCTCTAGAATTGCACGTGCTTGAGTTTCTGAGAGATTATACGTTTTATCTTCATTTAGAGTGTGGCTTGGATCATCTATTAAGGAAATATATTGAGATATGTCTGCCGCAGGCCAACGGCGTGTCATAAGCTTTTCACGGGCTTCCGCAGGATCATTTGATCCTCTAATGGTAGCAACTATTTCATCTACATTAGATACAGCAACAGCCAAGCCACAAAGTATATGACTTCTTTCTCTTGCTTTATTTAATTCAAATGCTGTGCGTCTTGCTACAACTTCTTCTCTAAAACCAATAAAATAACTTAAAAATTTGTATAATGTTAATTGTTCAGGTTTACCGCCATTTAATGCCAGCATGTTGCAACCAAATGATGTTTGAAGAGGCGTAAATCTAAATAATTGATTTAGAACCACTTCAGCTGTTGCGTCGCGTTTTAGTTCAACAACAACTCTAACGCCAACTCGATCAGACTCATCCTGAACATGTGAAATTCCCTCAATTTTCTTGTCTCTTGATAATTCAGCAATCTTTTCAATCATTGATGCTTTATTAACTTGATATGGAATTTCGTCTATAACTATTGCATATCGGCCACTACGTATTTCTTCTACGCGTGTCCTTGCCCTTATAATTACAGATCCACGTCCCTCATTGTAAGCTTTAATGGCTCCAGATCGACCAAGTATTACAGCGCCAGTTGGAAAATCTGGAGCTGGTACATATTCCATTAAATCAGAACTTGTTAGTTCTGGATTATTTATTAAAGCCAGTGTCGCGTTAATAACCTCTCCTAAATTATGGGGAGGAATATTTGTAGCCATACCAACTGCAATACCACCAGCACCATTTACAAGCATATTTGGGTAGCGAGCAGGGAGAACAGTGGGTTCAGATTCTTTTCCATCATAGTTGTCTTGAAAATTAACTGTGTTTTTATCGATATCTAACAATAAATATTCTGATGGTTTGTCTAACCGAGCTTCAGTATAACGCATTGCAGCAGCATTATCACCATCCATTGACCCAAAGTTACCTTGACCATCAATTAAAGGCAATGACATAGAGAAATCTTGGGCCATTCGTACGAGAGCATCATATATGGCGCTGTCACCATGCGGATGATAACTTCCCATAACATCACCAACTGATTTTGCAGACTTTCTGTAAGATTTGTTATGCGTGTAACCATTTTCATGCATCGCATAGAGTATTCTTCGATGAACAGGTTTTAATCCATCACGCAAATCAGGTATTGCGCGACTTACAATAACTGACATTGCATAATCTAGGTAAGAGGTTTTCATTTCCTCTTCAATTGTTATTTGTGGACCATCGTATGTTGGTAATTCAGGCGTATCATCCGTTGGCGTTTTTATTTCATCAGTCAATTTATTTATACCTGCTATATTTTGTATATTTCATATCATATACTGTCATAAAGCGCAACTTGTAGTGCCTTATGAAAATTTTATAATTAATTTACATAAAAATTATTTTAATCAATCATTAACAATGGCTTATAGGAATATATTAATGTAAATAACGTTAAGATTTTGGAATAACCTCATATCCAGTTTCTTCTGGTTCATCATCCGTCATTTCGGAAGGGAATCCATCAGCCAATATACTTAAGCCAGTTGCATCTTCAAGTCGTCTTATTATGTTGGGCGACCACTCTCGAGGGCCATATCTTTTAATTCCATCTTCAAAAATAGTATTCAATAATGGTGATATTTCGAGTGGAACATTATGGCTTTCAGCTATATTTTGAAATAGACCAATATCTTTTGCTACCAAATCCATTGTGAAACTTATATCCCTTGAGCCATTAAGTATTACCTGGCTTTCAGTTTCGTGTACAAATGAATTACCAGAACTTATCTTAATTGCTTCATATGATGTACTTAAATTCATACCAGCAGCTTTACAGGTCACTAATGCTTCTGCGCATGATAATAAATTAGCAGTTGCTAAATAATTAGTAACAACTTTTAGAACTGATGCAGTTCCCAATTCGCCAGTGTGTAAAATTCTACGTCCCATTTTTTTCAGCAATGGCAAAATTGCATCGAATATCTCTCTTTCACAACCAGCAAAAATAGCAATATTACCAGTATCTGCACGATGACATCCGCCAGAAACAGGGCAATCAACTGCGGATCCTGATTTTTCGTATATTAATTTACCTAATCTTTTAACTTCGTTTTGATCTGTTGTTGACATTTCCATCCAAATTTTACCGGATGACATGCCTTCTAATAAACCATCTTTATCTTCCATTACAGACGCAGAAGCGGCTGGTGATGGCAAACAAGTAATTACTGCATCGCATGTTTCCATTAATACGCGATTATTTATACATGTTTTTGCACCAATATCTGTAAACTTTTCAACAAGATCCGCATTTAAATCACGAACATACAAATCTACATTATTTCTTAAGAGGGAACCTGCAAGCTTTCCACCAACATTTCCCAATCCAACAAAACCTATTTTCATTATTTTAACCCTTTAAATTTGAATTAAGGAAATAATAAAAATAGAAATAAGTCATATTAAAAAACGACATATTTAATGACGTAATTTGTTAAAAATTTTTTTGAACTGTTTAAATTTTAAAAGATCTTAAAAATTATATTTTAAAATGGAATATCATCATCAAGATCACTTGGGCTAGGCATAGATTGATTTGCCTGATCAAAAGAACTTGATGATGAGCTACTGCTAGCTCCACCAATATTATACGATGAACCCGAAGCATTTTCGCCTCCAGATCTTCCATCAAGCATTGTAAGTGTTCCACCATAACCTTGAATAACTACTTCCGTAGAATACCGGTCATTCCCAGATTGATCTTGCCATTTTCTAGTTTGTAGTGCTCCTTCAATGAATACTTTGGAACCCTTTTTTAAATATTGTTCGCAAATTCGAACAAGTCCTTCCGCAAAAATTGCTACAGTGTGCCATTCTGTCTTTTCACGATTTTCACCTGTATTCTTATCTCGCCATCTGTCTGAGGTAGCTATTCGAAGGTTGCAAACTTTCCCACCATTTTGAAATGTTCGTATTTCAGGATCTGCACCTAAATTACCAATTAACATTACTTTGTTTAATGAACCTGCCATATTTATCCTCGTCGAATCTCTAAAATTACATTGCTAAATGAAGCATAGTGTCTTGAATGACGAATAAAAGGTAAAAAAACTTAAATACTTATTTTTTTATAATCATTTTGAAATTCTATAAATATTAAGATTTTATAAAAAAACTATAGCTTATTATTAAAGTTGCCTTAAATATCACATATAAATTTAAGGCATAATTATGACTGAATTAAAAAAGATTGAAATCCGCGGTGCACGTGAACATAATTTAAAATCAATCGATGTCGATATACCTCGCGATAAGTTAGTAGTAATAACTGGCCTGTCGGGATCTGGAAAATCATCATTAGCTTTTGATACAATCTATGCTGAAGGTCAGCGTAGATATGTAGAAAGTCTATCTGCTTACGCACGACAGTTCCTTGATATGATGCAAAAACCTGATGTCGATCACATTTCAGGGCTTTCTCCAGCAATTTCAATTGAACAAAAAACTACTTCAAAAAATCCCAGGTCCACAGTTGGCACTGTCACTGAAATTTATGATTATATGCGTTTGCTTTTTGCAAGAGTGGGGACACCCTATTCACCCTCAACTGGAAAGCCAATTCAAGCACAGCAAATTTCTGAAATGGTAGACCGAGTGATTATGATGGAATCCGGTACACGTGCTTACCTATTGGCACCAATAGTTAGAGACAGAAAAGGTGAATATAAGAAAGAGTTTAAAGATCTTAAAAAACAGGGATTTCAGAGAGTAAAGGTGAATGGTGCATTTTATGATTTAGATGATGTACCTGAATTGGATAAGAAATTTAGACATAACATTGATGTAGTAGTCGATAGAATTGTTATAAAAGAAGGTATTGAGCAAAGGCTTGCAGATAGTTTCAGAACGGCGCTTGATTTAGCCGATGGGATTACAATATTAGAAATTGCCTCAAATGACGAAAACCCAGAACGCATAACATTTTCAGAGAAATTTGCTTGCCCAGTAAGTGGATTTACCATTCCAGAGATTGAGCCAAGATTATTTTCTTTTAATGCTCCTATTGGTGCATGCCCTGAATGCGACGGATTAGGTGTAGAATTATTTTTTGATGAAAGACTTGTAGTTCCAGATCCTAATTTAACATTATATAACGGTGCCTTGGCGCCGTGGGCGAAGGGTAAATCTCCGTACTACCGTCAAACAATTGAGTCGTTAGCAAATTTTTATAATTTTGATACGAGTGCTAAATGGTCTAATCTTCCAGAAAAAATTAAAAAATTAATGCTTTATGGATCAGCTGACGATGAAATAAAATTTAGATATGATGATGGCGGAAGAGTTTACGAAGTTACTCGAAAATTTGAAGGCGTAATTCCAAATATGGAAAGACGATATCGCGAAACTGATAGTAACTGGGTAAGAGAAGAGTTTGAACGTTATCAGAACAATAGAAGCTGTGGTTCATGTAATGGATTTAGATTAAGACCTGAAGCATTAGCTGTAAAAATATCAGGTATTCATGTTGGCCTTGCAGTTCAAATGTCAATCAGTGAGGCGTTAGAATGGATAAAATCTATACCGGAAAATTTATCAGATCAAAAAAATGCAATTGCTCATGCAATCTTAAAAGAAATTCGTGAACGTCTTGGCTTTTTAGTAAATGTTGGATTAAATTATTTAACTCTTTCTCGGTTTTCTGGAACTTTATCAGGTGGTGAAAGTCAGAGAATAAGACTTGCTAGCCAAATAGGCTCTGGATTAACAGGTGTTTTGTATGTTCTGGATGAACCTTCAATTGGGTTACATCAGCGTGATAATGGTCGCCTTTTAGAAACACTTAAAAATCTTAGGGATCAAGGAAATACAGTTATTGTAGTAGAACATGATGAAGAAGCTGTGAGAAGTGCAGACTTTGTTTTGGATATTGGGCCTGGTGCTGGCGTACATGGTGGCGATATTATTGCCAAAGGAACACCAAATCAAATAATTAAAAATAAGAAATCCATAACTGGACAATATTTAAGTGGAATAAAGAAGATAAATATTCCAAACAAAAGGCGAAAGGGTAATGGAAAAAATATTGAAATTATCAATGCATCAGGAAACAATCTAAAAGGTATAAATGCATCATTTCCATTAGCTACTTTTACATGTGTTACTGGAGTTTCTGGAGGCGGAAAGTCAACATTAACCATAGAGACTTTATTTAAAACAGCATCAATGCGTTTAAATGGAGCAAAACAAACTCCTGCACCTTGTGATGATATCAAAGGTCTTACTTATCTCGATAAAGTAATTGATATAGATCAACGTGCAATTGGAAGAACTCCAAGATCAAACCCTGCAACATACACTGGTGCGTTTACACCTATAAGAGAGTGGTTTGCAGGTTTGCCTGAGGCAAAAACAAGAGGTTATAAACCTGGTAGATTTAGCTTTAATGTTAAAGGTGGAAGATGCGAGTCCTGTCAAGGAGATGGATTAATAAAAATTGAAATGCATTTTCTTCCTGATGTTTATGTTGAATGTGAGACATGTAAAGGAAAGCGATATAACCGAGAGACTTTAGAGGTTTTATTTAAAGGCAAGAGTATAGCTGATATATTGAATATGACTGTAGAGGATGCTGAAGAATTTTTTAAAGCCGTTCCAAGTATTCGCGATAAAATGACTGCTTTGATGCGTGTAGGTCTAGGATATATAAAAGTAGGTCAATCTGCTACGACACTTTCTGGAGGTGAGGCTCAACGAGTGAAATTATCAAAAGAACTGTCTAAAAGATCAACTGGTAGAACACTTTATATATTGGACGAACCAACCACTGGGTTGCACTTTGAAGATGTGCGGAAGTTATTAGAAGTTCTTCATGAATTAGTTGAGCAAGGTAATACCGTAATTGTTATTGAGCATAATTTAGATGTTGTTAAAACTGCAGATTATATAATTGATATAGGACCAGAAGGTGGAGATGGTGGTGGAGAAATTGTTGCATCAGGCACACCAGAAGCTGTTGTTAATTCTACAGAAAGCTATACTGGTTTCTATCTTAAAGATATGATTTGAGTAGCATATAACTTGCCGTAATATTAAATATAATCTAATGCCGTATTCAAACTTAATAGTTTGTATTAGCTCTATTTTAATGTAGTTAGTAAAATATAATTTTTTATAACAAAATTCTCAATCTATAATCCGAGGTATATAATGCGTATTGGTCTTTATCCTGGAACATTTGATCCCATAACAAGAGGCCACTTGGATATTATTAAGCGTGCATGCGTTTTGGTGGATAAATTAGTAATTGGTGTGGCAATAAACAGAGATAAAAATCCATTTTTTTCACTTGAAGAACGTGTTGAAATGATTGAAAGAAATCTTTCAAAGTTTGAGCATAATGAAACAAATATAATTGTTGAACCATTTGAAAACCTCTTAATTGATAAAGCATCAGAAGTAGGTGCGCAAATTGTTATTAGAGGTTTAAGGGCTGTATCTGATTTTGAATATGAATTTCAATTAGTTGGTATGAATAGAGCAATGAATGATAGCATTGAAACAACTTTTTTGATGGCTGAAGCAAAGCATCAAGCAATTGCGTCTAGGCTTGTAAAAGAAATAGCTAGATTAGGTGGTGACGTTTCTAAGTTTGTTACACCTGGTGTTGAAACTGCATTAAAGGATAAATTTAAACATAAAACATAATTTTTACGCTTTATGTTTACTGTAAGTAATTCTAAATGAATATTAATATAAATCTAAAAAGGCGAAGAAATGTCAGATAATCAAGATCTTGAAAATACAATTATAATTGAACTAAAAGATGGACCTGTTCATATCACTCTACTACCGGATGTTGCACCTCTTCATTGTGCTAGAATGAAAGAGCTCGCAAGGTCTGGTCAATACGATAATGTATGTTTTCATAGAGTTATAGATGGCTTTATGGCGCAAACTGGTGATGTACAGAATGGAGATATGGAAGATGGTTTTAATTTAGGTTCCGCAGGAACAGGGGGGTCTAGTCTACCAAATCTGCCTGCTGAATTTTCAAAGCTTCCACATGACCGTGGAACAATTGGTGCAGCTAGATCAGCAAGTCCTGACTCAGCAAACTCTCAATTTTTCATAAATTTCAGTGATAATAATTTCCTTAATGGTCAATATACAGTTTACGGTCGTGTAACGTCTGGCATGGAGCATGTAGATGCAATTGTTAGAGGAGAGCCTCCCCATGCACCTGACAGAATGATTTCAGTTAAAGTTGCATCAGATTTATGATAAAATTACTTAAATTTTGCGTTATTTTGTTCTCTTCATTTTTTGCAAGCTCGGTTAATGCTGTTGAGCCAGAAAACATCATGGTAATTGAAGTTGAGGGTGAAGCTAATGGTGTAATTGAAATTGAATTATTACCAAACGTTGCACCATTACATGTTGAACGTATTAAAATATTAGCAAGAGATGGCTTGTATAACGGTGTAGCTTTTCATCGTGTAATTGATGGTTTTATGGCACAAACTGGTGATGTGAAATTTGGTAAAATTGAAGGATATAAGCGCCGATATGCTGGCCAAGGGGGATCAAATTATCCTGATTTGGACGCTGAATTCAGTACTATAAAATATGAGGAAGGTACTGTTGGAATGGCTAGAGCTCAAAGCCCAAACTCGGCTAACTCACAGTTTTTTATAATGTTTAATAGAAGCCCCAATCTTGATGGAAACTATACTGTCTTTGGTAAGGTAATTGATGGTCAAGAAGTCGTTAATTCTATTAAGCGAGGTTCTATGAGTGATAATGGATCAGTCATTAATCCTGATATTATGAAAAAAGTTTCGATTAAATCAGATAAATAATAAAAATTAAACTAGCCAAATTTTAGTTGGCTAGTTTGATAAAATTCAATAATATTTTCATAACTAAATTACATTCAACAATTTATACAACTTTTATTAATGCGTGTTTCTTTTTAGATGCACTAATCTTGGGAGTTTTATGTAATTCAGTAGCATCAAGCATATAGCCAGCATCATTAATTACTTGATCATTTAGTTTAGCACCGCCACCTGCAATTATACGTTTCGCTTCTTTGCCTGAAGAAACTAATCCGGTTCTAACAAGTGCTTGAGTAAAGCTAATACCATCTATGATTTCTAATTTAGATATTTCTAATGTTGGTAAGTTATCGTCAGAGCCATCTTCTGTAAAAACTTTATGTGCGGTTTTATTTGAACTGATTGCGGCTTCCTCGCCATGACATAATTTGGTTACTTCATTGGCTAAAATTATTTTAGCTTCATTTATCTCCTGTCCTTCTAAAGACCCTAATCTATCACATTCAGACACTGGTAATTCTGTAAATAATTTTAGAAATTTACCTACATCAGCGTCTAAAGTATTTCTCCAGTACTGCCAAAATTCATATGGAGAAAGTTTATCTGAATTTAACCAAATTGCACCATTTGCGGATTTACCCATCTTTGAGCCATCCGCTTTTGTTAATAATGGTGTAGTTAAACCAAAAACTGATTTTTTGTTTAATCGTCTAGTTAAATCAATACCATTTACTATGTTTCCCCATTGATCGGATCCACCCATTTGCAATGAAACATCATATCGATTATTTAATTCCATAAAATCATATGCTTGAAGTAACATGTAATTGAATTCTAAAAATGTTAATGGTTGTTCTCTATCAAGGCGAAGTTTTACACTTTCCATAGAAATCATCCTATTTATTGTGAAATGTTTACCAATATCTCTTAAAAATTCAATATAGTTAAGTTTATCCAACCATTCGGCATTATTTATAATTTTTGCATCAGTTGAAGTTTCGCCAAATGATAAATATTTTTCAAAAACTTTTTGGATTCCATTGATATTATCATTAATTATTTCAGTTGTAATTAATTGTCGACTTTCGTCTTTTCCTGATGGATCACCGATCTTTGTTGTCCCACCCCCCATCAAAGGAAGTGGCTTATGGCCAGTCCTTTGTAGCCATCTTAGCATCATAATCTGAATTAAAGAACCTATATGAAGACTATCTGCAGTTGCGTCAAAGCCAATGTAAGCCGTCATACATCCATCAAGAAGTTTTTCGTCTAATCCTTGCAGATCTGT
>Ga0228632_1000173_pt1 | contig 16289 bp, 10 predicted proteins | sample 40DmetaG_FD_183174 | JGI IMG/M metagenome (GOLD analysis project Ga0228632, IMG submission 183174) | Seawater microbial communities from Monterey Bay, California, United States - 40D | ecosystem: Environmental > Aquatic > Marine > Coastal | place: USA: California | collected 2016-11-04
CCCTGATTTTCTAGCATTTTTCTAAATGATAAATTAATATCTGCCTTTTTCATACGCTCTACAAGCAAGTCTTTTTCTGACATTCTATTTTTATTAAGCGTACCGCCTGTTACTTCATCCTGCCAAGCTTCAAAGTCCAATACTTTTTGATACAAGTTGTCTTTAGCAGCCCTAAACTTAGAAGCATTTAAATTCGGAGCCTGAGTAAATACAGCCTCAACAACATTAGGTATTGTATCTGGAGTATCAAACAACACTGAAGCGTCTGAGTACAAAGCAAAGTTAGGATCGTTTAGTTCTAAAGGATTTTTAACTTGTATAAACCCACGCATCATAGCTATTGGAGGAGGAGCTTCACCTTTCTTCAAAGGCTTTTTAAGCCTATTAGATATTTGCCGTGAAGTTAAACCTGAGTCTTCATCAAAAGCATCCTCGTCTCCTTGTCTCCTAAACAATGCCATACGTTCTGCTTGAGTCTGAGTTCCTACGTGCAGTCCTGTTTCGTTAGGCATACCCACAGCCTCTTCAAACTCATTGGAGAAACCACTAGCCACTGCTCTGTATTGCATTTGTTTTTCTTTAGAGGCGGCTATGAAAGCTTTTTTATTTGCTTCACGAATTTCAGGAGAAACCGTATAATCTATAGGCATTACTTTACCTGAAGGATCTGTAGGCAGTGCTTGCCTCGGCATCCTGCTAAAAATTTTACGAGCTAATGTCCGTTCTTCTGGTGTAAACTCTGCTATAAGTTTTGTTACTTCTTCAGTAGAAATAGTTCTACCAACAGTCTGAGCAACACCCTTGTAGTAATTATCAAACTTATATTCCCAATTAGTATTAATGTTTCTAGCACCAATAGTGTCTAGCTCGTAAGCTAAATGATAATCTATGTCTTGAGTATTGGCTCCTTCCATGTCGAACTGCTCGGATAGTTCCATGTCTCTATTGTAGTTTTTTATTTGATCTTTACTATAACCACGCGCCCTGCTAAAGTCATCGCCCATGCGTAAAGCACCCTGCTCGTCTATAAACTCGGGCATTTCTTTTCGCATATCAGACATACTTAGGTCATGCTTTTCGCCAATAGAGGATTTAACTTTTGCAAACAACATTTCCTTGAAGTCAGGATCATCTAGCTCTGCCGGTAAATCAGGATCTGGGCTGGCATAAGTTTCTTCAATATTTTTAGCTACCTTAACCGCGCCCTCAGTAGAAACTTTTACATTATTCTTCTTGGTTTCTCCCAGAATAGTTTGCGCCAACTCATTTACAAAGGGTGATAAAGCTTTGGTAGCTGCTCTAGTCAGACCGCCTACTACGTATCGACTTCTTTCTTCACGATCTTCTTGATCAATAAAAGCATCCCCAGCTTGTGAGTCGTAAGGACGGCCTGTTACTTTATCTATGCGCTCATCAGGTTCACTAGCTGCGCTTTCTACTTCTACAAGGCCACCTTTGTCGTATGGCGCTCTGCGCTTTTTCTTTTCAAAAGATTCCCAAAAATCATCATAATCTTCTTTAATATCTTCGCCCATAATTGGATCTATGGCACCATAAAAAGGCATACGGCCACCTATAATCGGTCCAATTTTTCCGTAACTAAAACCTCTAGCTGCATCGCTTGCTAAAGGCCCAGCTAAGGAAGCTGTGGCAGTAAACGGATTACCTGTTACATCATAAGTTTTTTGAGTTCGTTGAACCATATCTAAAAGAATACCCGCGCCTCCCCATCTTGCTACACCTTCAGCAGCAATTTCAGCTCCGCTTTTGTCTGAAAAAGAATCTGAATTTCTTACATAATTCAAACCTGTAGCAGCCGCTGTCATAGTTATAGCAGTAGCTAAAGTATTTGCCGCCCCTACAGGATTGTCAGCTAAACCAGCAATTGCACGTACAAACTGTTTTAGAACTTTATTTGTAAAAGCTGTGGGGTAACCTAGTAGCTCTGCAAAAATTGCTTTTTTAGGATCTGACATCCAGATAGGCTTTATAGCTGCTCGGGGGCTTGTATCTAAAATAACTTCATTTACATATCTACCTGCACCTCTTTTAATATTTTTATAAAAAGGATCTTTAGAATTTATTTCACCGCTATTTCTGTTTAAGTAAGCGATGCCTTGATCTATATCTACATTGAGTTCAGCTAATTGATTTCGTAAATTTTTAATTCTTTTAGAATCTGGCAAGGCTCCATGATTTTTAATAGCTGTTAAATTCTTGTGTATTAAAGATTTACCTGTGTTATAGCTCGCAAGCTGCACTGTTTTTGTCCAACCGTCCAACAAAGTCATTTTAAAAAATGCTCTGTTTGCTTTTTTAAAACCATGCCCTGCTATACTAGAGTCTCCTAAGCGATCAGCTGCGCTAACACTAGCATTTTCTAACATTAAAAATGACTCTCGCATTTCATGAAATATTTCAGGATCTGAAAGCCCTTGCTTTCCTAGCTTTCTTCGTAGTCCATTAGTCATTAATTCTGTTCCTTGAGCAAGTGCTTGCCCAAAACCTTTACCCATTTCTTTAGTTCCCGCTTTCTGCATGTTTAAAAGAACTTCAGGTAAACTAGATACTGTGGCAAAAGCTAAAGTAGACATTCTTATAAGAGTAGCGTAGCCATCACGGGCAAATTGAGCAGCAGGCCCAAAATCTTCTAAACCTTCGCCCGTCATACTTTTGTAAAGATCTTGAATATGCTCTTTATCTGTATCAGTAAAGGTATTTTTTACCGCCTCCACTTCCCTTTTAATTGGATCAATAAATTTAGTAGTAAACTCATCTACATTATTGACACCAAACACTTTTCTTTTTGAATAAGAATTTGCACTTTGCGTAATGTATTGAAACAAAACATTTTCAATATCATTATCAAGAAAGTCTTCATATTTATTATCGTCTTTAATACTATTAAACTTACGGGCGGTAAAAAAAGAATTGCCTGCTACATGAGAAGCCCCGCTGGGGCCAGCTGTATCGTTTTTCTTTTTTAACATGCCTTCTATAATAGCCTTGGCTTCGTCCATATTTTCAGCTTCGCCATCTTCTATAAGAAGTTTAGCAAATCTATTTTGACCTTTACCTGCTAGTTCGGCTCTTTTAGCGTCAGTTACAACTATACGTTGACCATAAAAGTCTTTCATCAAAGCCTTTCTATTCCAAAGACGCGGGAAGTAATCTTCAGGAATAACATCTGTTTCAAAACCTAATTCTTCATTTTTAGCAATTACTTGATTTAATACATCGCGTCTAATTAAACTTGCCGCTTTGTTTACATCTTCTGATTGAGAACGTGACCCACGTAAAGCTCTTACAAGCTCTGTATTTATAATATCTTTTAAACCCCCATGAGAAGCGTCTCGTAGGCTGTGTGTAGCCCTTATTAAAGGTGCATACAAAGCTCCAGCATAGTCTTTCCAAGTCTCGTTGTAGTCCATGCCGACCTGTCGCGTTTCACTTGTATAAGTTTGATTAGCGTCATAACGCATTATTTCAGCTAAGCGAAGAGCAGAAGGAGACTCAGAAAACTTAGTAAGTACTTTTGTAGGTCTTCCAAATAAAACCTTACCATGTAGCGTTTGTGTCTTCTTTAGCAACATTGCTCTAGCATTGTCTGGAGATATGACACCTCTTTCTACTTGCAATAGAGTGTCAGCTACTTCTGCCTGTGTCTGCTCACTGCCTCCAATTTTAGAAGTAAATGCTTGCGCTTTAGCTGTAATAGCTTTAGGAATCTCTACACTACCTGCTTCTTGAGCCACGATAGTCAATTCATCAAGAGCTTTAGTTACATTTTCAGAAGGAGCATCGGGGCCTTTCTTTCTATTTCTCATGTAGTTGCTAAACGAAGCAATAGCAAACTCTCTGCTTTGCTTAGCTTTGTTCATACCATAGAATACCTCACCCATTTCTTCCATGAGTTCGTCATCTAGATCATCAATGTTAGGAAGATCTCTAGTAGCTTCATAGTCAAATATAACTTCTTCTAGCTCTAACCTATCTATATCATATTGCTCTGCAATTTTTTCTATGTCTGCATCAGATACAAAGCCGCCATACTTAGTATCTTCCTGCTGGCGCTGTTGAGCTTCTTTAGAAGCCTGTCGAGACTGCTTAGCATTAAATCGTGCCTGCTTCTGGGCCTGTTCTGGGCTAGGAGCTACGCTCATTAAAAGCTCTTCTACGTCATCTTTAAATTCTAGATCTACATTTTTAACTTCTTCTGCTGAAATTTCATTTTGCGTAGGAGTGCCAGTTTCATTTACTAAGTTTAATTCAACTTCTTCTTCGTCTACAGAGCGTCTAATGTTAGCATCACCCAACCTACTACGAAATATATTATTATAACCACGCCCAGCAAAAGACAAACCTTTAGCTAACCCCTCTCCAATTTCAGGAGTGAACCGTCCTAAAGCACCACCTCCTACTGTTCCTAGCGTTGTTGCAGTAATGCTTTGCGCCATGTCAAATTCTTTTTGAATATCGGCTGCCATATGAACAGCTTGCTCAGAAGCGTTGCCAACACCTGTCCAACCTGCCCCTGCCACTGCTGCTTTTGTCATCATAGCATTACGGCTATTGCTGGCTGCAAACTGCAAAGCTCTTTTAGCCGCTTCATTACCTACAGCGGCCCGCATAGCTAGAGGTAATTTAGGCCCGCCTACCATCATAGTAGCTACATTTAAAGGATCTTGAAAAAAATGTTTAGCACCACTAACGACAGATCCAAAATATTCAAAGCCTTCAGGGTCTGTATTTTCCCAATCCTGTAGTATTCTACCGTAAGCATCTTTAACTTCTTGCGGTGCCTTTTCAAGCATAGCCGCAGTACCAAAGCCAGAAAAAGTCATAGCATCTTGGCGTAGCCTATCTATAATTTCATCAGAGGCATAGTCTTCTACATTTCCTGCTACAGCTTTCATGTAATCGTTATCGCCAAACCTATGCTCGAATACAGTTTCTAAATCTTCTGCTCTTGCAGCTTTAAAATCTGACACAGACATAGTAGTATCTTTAGCAGCCTCTGGTATATCTTTAGATACAGGCGCAGACTGCATGTGATCTGTAAAATCATTAAGATTTGTAAAGTCTATTTTAGGCTTTGAAATTTCAGTCATTTAAATTAGTCCTGAATAGATTGAAGAAGCTGATATACAGAATACGAGTTGCCTGACTTATCGCTAATTAAAGGTTTAAATAAATGATTGTATGCTGGATCGTCTTGATAGCCATTAAAGCTTTGTAAGTACGCAGTTAAAGTTTTTTTGTCGCTTTGCAAATTATTTAACTCTTCCATTAAAGCTTCGCTTTTAACAACACCTGCTATATAAGCTGAGTCTACACGGGCAGCATTAGATTTTTTAATACTACCAAGAGCTTCTAAAATTTCTAGAGTTGTAGGCTCTGCCTTTTTAACACTAAGGCTAAAATCAAAATCATCTGCTTCAAAAAAATCAGGAGCCACACTTTTATCTACCATTCTAGCCATATCATTAAGAACAATATGCTGACTAATTGTTTGAGATAAGGTAGCAGAATTATTTTTGTAGCCGTCTGTTTTTGTATTAAATTTAATAACTGAAGAGTCCGCAACCATATCAGCGTAAGCCGCAGTAAATGTTTTAGCTGCTAAATCTTCGTTATCTACATTTATATCTCGTAGAACATATTCAGCATAGGCATCACTAAACCCGTTAAAATCAGAGTCATGTCCGCTTTGAAAAACACCTAGCTGGTGTCTGAAATCTTGAGCAGTCGCTTCCGCTTCTGCTGGAGTAACTGATGCGGCCCTTAATGGATCTAAACGTACAGGAGTATCCGTCACGATAGGATCACTTACAGGATTGTCATACGGATCTAACTGTACTTCAGTTTTTCTATTATAAACAATACCACCTATTGTTACTTGAGTAGTTGTAACTTTTGGTGTTGTTTGAGTTTTTAAATCTGTAGATGTTTCATCGGGTACAAAAGTTTCTTTTTCTCGACCCCATCCATCTTTTTTAAGAACACGCCTACCTGTCACAGTATTTTGTTTGCCATTAATGTAAACAGTTTGTGTATCTGCTTTTTCACTGACAACTTCATAATCATTATCAGAAGCTTTAAAAGACTCCATAGACTTAGCAATCTTCTGGGCATCCTGCACAGGCACCCCTCTTGCCAAGGCGGATTGCGCGGCTGCTAAGGCATCTACGTCTCTTATATAACGACTGTTAATAATGCTATTAGCTGCGTCTGCTCTCAACGCCCCTCCTGACTTACCTCTAAAGAATCCTGCAACGCCTTGCGCCACAGATCCTAAAGGAGTATCGGCAATCCCGTCATTAATTTTAATAAACTTTTCAAAAGCTGTAGAGTCATTACCTACAGACATGGCAGCTTGCGTAGCTTCATTAAATAAAGTTTTATTCTTTTTAGCTAGTTCTGTAGCCTGCGTGTACACATATTGATCAAAACCATCTTTTGTATATGACTGCTCATCAACATTCATTTTTAATTGTTTTTCAAGCAAAGGAATGTATTGATCTCGCAAATAACCTTCTACGCCTTGAGCATGGGCTTGAGCTTTTTTATTATTATCCAAGTGCGTAATACTTTGCTGTACTCCCGCATTGTATTTAGCTCTTGCTGCCATGATGGGTTCTTGTTGCATAAACTGAAGGGCTTTTCTTTCACTATTAGTCTGAGCAATAGAGCCTAAAAGCTTACCGCCCATCTGCAAGTAGCCTTCTATCTTTTGATCTTTTCTACGTCTTCTTGCAGCTTTATCACGCTCTTCTCGGTTAGTGCGTTGTGTCGCAAGGAGGGATTCTCCTAAATCTTCAATAGCCATTTACTGCTCCATACTCAATAGACTTGGTGTCTCGGGTTGCGCTTCAGGCGGCCCTTCAGGGGGCGGTTTCATTTCTTGTATACGCTCTTCTATTTCTTGAGGCAAAGGTATGTTACTTGTCTGCTGTGCTTCTTGTAGTCTTTGAAGGACTTCGTAGTCTGCACTGTGTCCATCTAGTTCTTCTTCTTCACCGTCTATACCATCAATACTGAAATCAACATCTGCTCTTTCGCAAAGGGCCATAAAAATATATACAGTAGGCTCAATCAATAGCACCATAAGATCAGGATTTATTTTACCATTGTTATACATTTGGAACAAAAGAACTTTGGTTATTTCCATAAGAGAAGTACCATTAGCAATCACTTCCATGAACTGCATGTAGTTTTCTTCTTCTGTTATTTTTTCAAATATAAAGTTTGTAGCCGCATTAATTGTTGTAAACTCAGGCGGCTTTTCAAATGGTAGGGGAGTGTCTGGATCGTTAGCCAAAGATTCTCCGGGTACTGATCTAGACATCCTAGCTTTTATAAGATCTGTATTAATTTCTGGCATACTCATAATTTATCTCCCATATCCTACTGCGCCGGGAAAGGCCATCGTAGGGCTTTGATGCATCAGTCCTTGATTTAAAAAGTCCATAGAAACTGCACCTGCGCCATAGTTTCCTGCGTTTAGAACTGAAGTCATGTCTACAGAAGCAAAGTCAAATTGAGGCAGGATATCTGCTATGTAACCTCTTCCTCCACCAGACATTTCTATTTCTTCAGGTGTGGCAAATGTCCCAGCTACACTTTGCAACATAGGAAGTCCTACAGAAATAGGATCATCAATAGCTGCGCTTACGCTCCTATTAACGCCTGCCATGCCCCGCTCAAACAAAGAAGGCTTTGCTGCTTCTCCAGCTATGCCTGCTACATCAGTAACCTTGCCAGTGTTTAAAAGACCTCTTTCAAAGTCTGTTGTGCCGGGAGCATACTGAGGTTGAGAAGGCATAATGTATTGATTAGCATCTGCAAAGTCAAGAGGCTTACCTACTATTTCTTCTACAGGACTTAACAAACTTTGAGTAGCTTTTTCATAAGACAAACCGCTATAATCAACATCAGCTACAGTCGGAATAGGCTTGTAAGCTGCTAAAGTAGTTTGACTTTGATCCAAGACAGCTTGACTAGCATCTAAAGCGCCTCCTGTAAAATCTGATAAACCCTCTCCCGTAGGCTTAAAGTTTAAGTTCAACTCTCCGGGCTTGTACCCTGTCTCTGGAACTTTTAAAATATCTTCAAACTCTAAAGGATCTGCTGCTGGATTAAACCCTGCAATAGTTGCTTGGGCATTAGCTTGGATAGCTTTTATATTAGGACTAATTTTACTAAAATCTAAGTTTAAATTTTGCCCTGTGTTAGCTAAGTTGCTAAAAGTATTTTCATTTAAAACTGTATTTGGATTTAAGTTTTGTAAATTTTCTACGGACAAACCTGTAGAGCTACTAAGCTTATCGAGTGTCATACCTTTAGATAAAGTAATATTGTCTCGGAAAGGATTCATTATATTACCCGCATCCATCTTAATTCCTTCCATCACACTATCAGCACCAAAAAAGTTTGCCTTGGCACTACTAATTTCTATACCGGGAAGTTTGTTTAATGCAGTTTTACCGAACTCCATGATGCCACTGGTCACAGTTTTAAAAGCGTTAACACCTGTCTGCACAAAGCCGTGGGCACCTTTCAATACAGTACCTACGCCTTTTACAACACTGCCTAAAGCAGAGCCTTGCAGCCCCGCAAACTTACCAGTAAGACTAGCCATTTTACCTGCCATTCCTCCTAAGCCTTTCATTAAGGCTCCTCCTATCCCCGGAAGAATAAACATCATAGCTAGTTGACCAACTATGCCAATCTTACCCATGAATTTACCAAATTTCTTAAAGCCTTTCTTGATTGCTCTACCAATCTTTTTAAAGACCTTACCAATACCTTTAAATATTTTTTTAAAAAAACTCATTATGTAATCCCATTAATAAGAGTGAATAATCTGTCTACATTGGTAGACTTTTCTGCGCCGCCTGTAGCTCCCTCGTTAGCCAAGGCTGTAGCGTACAGGGTAGTTTTTCTTTGCTGTTCGTTTTCAAAAGCAGTTCTTACATAGGTTGCATCATCTCGTAAGTTCTGCCACAAAAAAGCCATTTCAGCAGAGTCCATTTGAAATACTTGTTGAGCATTTAACATATTAGAAGCATTTTGTGCTGCCGTATCAATTGTATTTGATTTTCTACGCCATTCGATATTAGACTGCTCTACAGCCTGAGCATTAGCAGCATTCCATGTGTCCCTTTGAAGATCCATATTCTCATTAAATTGATCTGCTGTAAGTTTTAAACTTGCATTATGCTTAGACACATCTGTAACATTTTGAGCATTAATAGCTTTAAGCCTATTTATTTCTGAAGTATTAAATTGTGTCATTGCGTTTTGTTGACTAGCATTGAACTGACGCATTGCTGCTTCTGTAGAAGTTAAAAACTGATTTACTTGATTTTTAGAAGTCGCATTAAATTGTTTTTCAGCATTTATGGCGGCTTGATCCGACAATATACGTTGTTGTTTAGCTTGTTGATCAAACATGATAGCTTGCTGCTCATTATTTAAATTAGCCATATCCATAGACAAAAAACTTTGAGCATTTGTAATTGCTACTTTTGTTCTTTGATCTACCGCTGCCATATCTAAACTTGCAAGAGCCGTAGCGTTTTGAAGCATAGCTTGTTGTTCGTTACTCAAATCTGCAAGTACAAGAGTTTGCATAGCTTTACTATTAGCTAACTCAACTTGTTGTGCTGCATTAAACTTTGTAAGATCTATATTAGCAACTGTAGAAGCATGTTGAATAGCTTGTTGCTGATCTACATTAAGCTGAGCCTGATTCATTTCGGCAGCAATTTTGCCTTGTAACAAATTAGTTTGCAGTCGAGAATTTAAATCTGCTAATTCTGTCTGTTGTGCAGCACTAAGATTTTCAGACGCATTTTGATTTCTAGAAGACAGATTAGCTAAACGCATTTGCTGATCATTAGAAAGATTAGCAAGCTCCATCTGCTGCTTAAACCCTGCATTCTTTACAAGAAAATCAGCAGCTATCTGCATATCTACAAGCCGCTTTTGATTGTAAGCAGTCATGTTTTCACGGGCAGTAGCGTCTTCGTACTTCATTTCAGCCAGTTCTATCTGCTGCTCGTTACCAAGCTCCATAGCATTTATAGCTTGTTGATTTTGAGAACGTAACACTGCTGACTGCTGCTCATTTGCAAGATTTTGAGTACGTGTTTGCTGCTGTTGCTGCGCGGAAGTTAGTACAGCTTGTTGATCAAAGTTACTTTGTAAGACTCCCATTTGCTGTGCCATCTGAGCAGTTTGTGAAGCTGCTGTTTGCTTGTTGGCTAAGTTAGCCATGCGTCTTTGCATGTCTTGTGTAGACTGCGTAAGATTGGCTTGCTGCTCATTAGAAAGGTTCTGCGCTGCACGTTGCTGGAGGGCCTGTGCGTTGCTTTGAGCCATTGGTAAGGCACTTTGTATGATTGCATTAAACAACGCATCACGCCCCACTGTGGAGGCCGACAGGCCCCTTTGAGCAAGTTTCTGCTCTACAGCTGATATTGCTGGCTTAGCCCATGCAGGAGTTTCACCGTCTTCTAACCCACCCAAAAGCGAATCCATTTGCGAAGATACAAGAGCTTCTGTAGGTAAAGCTGCTACAGCGGCTCGAACTTCCACAGGTTGCTCATCAATTTGTGCTTCAACAGTAGCTGGATCTTCTACAATAGCTGCTGTAATATCAGAAGGAATACCAGAAGTTTGTGCAATCATTTCGGCTGCCGCACCTTTCGCGGCTGTCCCAGTTACTGTGCGTCTTTGTGCAGCTTGAAAGCCTACTACGTCAGTGATAGCCGCCGCATCCCCAGCAGGAGCAGGCTCTCCTAGAATTTCTGTTCTTTGTTTTTCTTCAGCCGCTTTTGTAGAAGATACTTGAGTTTCTGAACCTGTCACGTCCCTTGCGAAAGTTCGTGAATCAATAGTGAACTGAGCTTCTTTAGCTAAAGTACTACTTTTTTGATCGGCAGTAGTTGTCACACCTTCCGCTTTTTCAGTAAGCTCTCTAATTTCATCAGGGTCTGCGATAGACTCTGCACTTAAATCACCTATAGCTGAAATTGTAGGGTCTAAGTCAACTGCCTTTGCCGCTGTGTATTCGGCTGGCTCAAAAGTAGTTACACTTTCTGCCTGAGCAGTTCCGGGAGCAAGTGTTGTCGTAGCTGTTCCTGCTATAGCTTTTTCTCTTGAAATAGCAGTGGCATCATCTAGCTTTTCAGTTTTAGTGCTCAGACCTGCTTTAAGTTTAGTAGTATCGGGATCTGTTTCTTTTACATCAGAAACAGCTAACTTTTTTACTGTAGCAGAATTAACTGTTGGCTTTTCAGGAGAAGTTATTTGAGGACGAGGAATGCTTTTAACAAAATCCTCTACATTTGTTTTGTTATTAGCCATATTATTTCCTTGTTGCCCTGTCTGCCCTATACTGCTATAAATATCTTCAGGAAGTCCACTGCCGTTATTTTCTGTTATATTAAGATTTCTAGCATTTTCACCTTGCCTAGCTTTCCAAGCATTGTGAGCATTTTTGTATGCATTCTGACCACCGACGTTTCCTTTATAATCAGATCTTTTAGGCTCTGGATCAACATTACTAGTTGTTGTATTAGTCGATGTCTGAGTAGTAGTAGTAGTAGATGTACCACTGTTTGTCACAGAAACTTTTCCATATTTAGCTACTCTTTCAGCTTCGAGTCGAGCCGCTTCTGCTGCTTGTTCAGCGGCAAGTTTGTCCTCTTTTTCTTTAGCAGCTTTTTCTGCGGCTTCTCTAGCCGCTTTTTGTTCGGCAGTTTCTTGCAGCTGAGGTTTATTTTTTTTCTGCGATTCTATATTACGTTTTATCTCTTCTTCAGTAATAATATCAATATTACCTTCGACACCTCCAAAATACTTTTTAGTTCGGCCACCCTTAGATTTTTTTTGACGAAGAGAAGTTAGTATTTTATTAGTATTTTTACTAGATCTTTTATTACTCATTATTTATCCTAAGTGTGTAATAATAACAGAAGAGGCACCAGTAAATACCACGCCTACTACAAGCAATGCAAGTCTTTCCCACCGTGCAGCATGAGATGCAGCTAACTCCCTTAACTGTTTTAACTCAGCCGTGGCTTCTCCCCAACGCTCTCCACATTCTTTCTCATGTTGAGCAATCTTTTCTAAAGCCTCTAGAGCTATTTCCATCTCAGTTTTTACTGCCATAACTACTTTCACCTACTGCTTTGCTTTACCAACATTAATGGCTAACAAGTCTGTAAGTTTGTAAAACTTTTCAACCCATTTATTATTATTAGGAATAGGTTTTAAAGCAGCAATAATAGAAGCTACAGTAACAATTGTTGTAATAATATTAATTAAATCCATTTTAAACTCCTTAAAAGATTATAGCATATTTTCTGAAGGTTGTCTACTGTTAAAGTTTTATTTATTACCAATTTGGTTTAGGGATGTCTTCCATGCTTGGGAAATCTTCAGTAGCTGGATAGTCACGAAGCAGTTGGCGATATGCTAATATTTCAGTTCTTTTTCCGTGATCCGTAATTGCTGCAAGTTCATCTGTTTGCCGCAAGCAAAGCTGCAACTGATCTCTACATATTTCTTCCATGTCCATAACTAAGATACCCTATAATAAGTTGTTGAAACTGAACCCAGTGATCCTGAAGGATTACCAACTACATCTGGTGTAGGAATTTTTGTCTGTGTGGTTGAGTTAGTATACATACCAACCAAATGACCGTTATGTACTTCAGAGTCTTCCCAGCCTGCTGATACAGAAGCACCTTTGTTTGTGCCGTCAAGTGCGTACATGTGGCAATTGGAAGTATCAGTAACCAAAAACACATTGTTTGTTGAATCAACAGCAAGGGATACAAGTGTTGAGGAAGTATGTGGCGTGTCAGAAAGAGTTACAAAACTAACGTAGCTGGAACCAGTTGCGTTGTACTTATGGATTTTAGAATTAGACCCATCAAGTACATAGAGGTTAGTGCCATCGTGCGCTATGCCTACAGCATTTGTCCCACTGACTTTATTACTAATGTCTATAGTAGAAACAAAAGCATTACTAGTGGTTGAGTAGGTGTGTATATTTGTACCGTTTAAGTTGTACAAAACATTATTGTGGTACGCAAGCCTATAAGGTGTTGCTTGTGAAGATGTGCTAATAGCAGTACCAAGTGCCTTAGTTGTTGGATGTATAGCAAAAATCTTGTTTTCATTAGTGTGCCCAATGTAAATAGTACTTGCGTCCTTAAATGCGTAGCCTCTGTAGCCTGTAGCAAAATACTGTGTATCAAAAGTAATTGTGGTAGTCACGCCTGAATATTTTCCAGCGAAAGGTGCAGTCTGATTACTTCTTTGAAACATTAGTGCGTGAGTTCCGTGAACAAACGGTGCCCTGTAGTTGTAGTTGTTAGTATTATCTATGTTAGATATGTCATAATTATAATTGTTTTGGACGTTAGTATAACGGGCATCCCATGTTGATAGGTGCTGATTAGAATAACTACTAGAAGGTCTTACCTTTATAGTAAATCTGTAAGTTGACTGACTAGTTCCACTTAAACTGTCGGGCCAGACCTCTGGATTTCTCCACCACTCGCCATTAGTAGGCCCTGTAAAAAGAGTTTTTGAGGTTATTTCTGTAAGCTCCCCAGAGGTATTATTTAAGTTAGGTACTGCATAGGTTACTTGATATGTAGTAGCACCCTGTGCTTGACCTTGATGCAGAACAACAATACGGTCAGTGCCGTCAATATGCAAAAAGATTGCTTTCACATAATTTCTATTAGGAGGCCATCCACTTCCAGTCCCATAGTCTGTTAGGTCAAAAGTGCCGTAATGCGTCTGTAGATCATTACTCAAATATGCAATTGCTGGTACTTGGTTGGTGCCGCCATCTCCAGAGAAAAAAGCTCTTAGGTTGGTAGCAGGCAAATTACTAGCTAGTGCGCGTGAAGTCATTCCATAAGCAACACAGCTAATTTTGTCTGCGGAACAAGTTGTAGGAAAAACTGTACCATCACGAAGATTCCTGCTTGATACAAAAGTAGTTCCATAACTACTGAACTTATTGACCCACCCGGTGCTTATTATACTAAACATTTCTTGAGTCCCGGTGTCAGCCATTCCGCCACCGTTATTTTGATATACGGTACTTACACCCTGCCAAGGAGATAAACTAGTATCATAGTCAGAATGGTTTGCTAGAGTTCCGGAACTAATAAAACTTTTTACTGGAGCATCAGGGTATGTAGAAGAAGACGCTGTAAGTCCTGTTCTAAGAAAAACTTCACTCCCTTTAGTTACAGTATTTGCCGTATCAAGTAAACTTAGGTTTCCACCAATAGGAACAGATACACCGCCGCCGCCACCTAATTTAATAGCCATTTATAGCTCCTTCCATCCAATAGTTGAATCAACATAAACCAGAGAAGCTCCAGCATCTGCTGCTAGTTCCCCATCGTCTGTTGCTGAATTAATTTTTGAGCCGTTACGAGCTACAGTGACTGTGCCGGTTCCAGCGTTCTTAATAAATACTACATCACCAGCACTAGGGCTTGCGGGTAGTGTGATTGTTACTGCACTGCTTGAGTTAACAATAAGCTGGTCTTTACTAACAGCAGTATAGTTTCCTGTCTTGATAGCAAAGTCATTATAAGCACCACCAATAGTTGCAAAGGCTATTGTACCACTACCATTAGTGGTTAAACTTTGACCTGCTGTACCATCAGCCGTTGGCATTTTAAGACCGTTTAAGTTGGTAGAAGCTGCGTTATAGGCATGATTACCCATATAAGCATGACTTGAACACTGATAGTAAAGGACGCTAGGCGTTTCTCTATCTACTGCTATCTGTGTATAAGCTCCTGCACTTCCCGGAGTACCAGTGGTCGTTACGCCTGTAGTGTAAGCTGTTGTTTTAGCGGCATCCATGTAAAACAACAAAGGATGCCCACTGTTTGACCCGTCTGCTTGATCAAAACGATAAAAATATTCAGTGTTAGCTGTGACACTATCAGCACCGTGTAAATTAATAGCAGGAGACTCAATACCATTTAGGAAATAACCTGAGCTACTTCCGTCTCCATTATATGGATGTGCTGAAGTTTTAGAAGCTACTGTAACTGTAAATATTACGGGGCTTGAAGAACTTCCGTACACTCCACCTGCACCAGCACCCGCTGCAAGTTTTGTAGATGTGATAGCACCATCAGCAATTGCAGAAGCTGTAATGGCATTGTCAGCGATTGCAGCAGAAGTTACTGCATCGTCAGCAATACCAGTAGCTTTAATTTTTGTTGTAGCCATTTTACGCTCCTAGTTCTGGGCGAGTAGCTGGAAAGTCTGACGTACTAGGCCAATCCCGTAGTGCCTGACGATACGTTAAGATGTTATCTCTGTTAGGCCAGTCTGGGGTCTGTGCTGCTTTGTCTGTAGACTCTAGTTCTTCATCACGCCATAACCTTGCAGCGCCTTCCGCTGAAACAGGACTTGTAGCAGTAGCAGCCTCTTCGTACCTACCAGCATAATTTGCCTCAACAAACGCTAGGTCAGCTACAATGCGGTTAACTTCTTCGTTGCTTTCATTCTTAATAATATAATTAGCCATTGTAGCCTCCGTTAAACAAACATGATGATGCAGACGCCATCACCGCCCGGCCCCCAAACGCGAGCCGTGGCAGATGTAGCGGTATGGAAGGGGCCGCTAAAGGCACCGCTACCTCCACCACCAACTCCTCCGTTACCAGTGCCTACTTGGCCAGTGCTGGTCGTGTCTACGCCGCTTATCCAAGTAAGCGCACCGCCACCCCCAAAGCCACCGCCGGTTGCGGATTGGTAATAATGGCCAGTGTTTCCGCTGGGATTGTAGCCTGAACTGGCACCAGACCCGCCTCCAAAACCACCATTTCCAGAGTAAACACCAGTGTTGTGAGTGTGGTAGGCATAGCCTCCATTGCCTTGAGCGTCAATAGTGCTGATCGTAGGACTAGTATTTGGGCCGCCTGAAGTACCGGTAATCATTTTAGTCGATGTCGGTGCTATTGGTTCTGCTGCGGGAGCGTCTTTTGCGGAACTTCCACCTAAACTAAGGTAGGCATAAGCACCAGTGCTAGTAACACCAAGGACATCACCTCCGTTACCTCCAACACCTGCGCCGCCAGTAGCAATAATTTTATCTTGACCGCCCACAGCACCTGTCATAGTCACGCTGCCGCCATTAAAGGCTGTGCCATAAAGAGCAACAGCGCCTCCTCCTGTTGTTACAGCATTGTTGGGGCATCCAGCCACCCTTGAGATAGTACCCCCAG
>Ga0228632_1000217_pt1 | contig 14332 bp, 9 predicted proteins | sample 40DmetaG_FD_183174 | JGI IMG/M metagenome (GOLD analysis project Ga0228632, IMG submission 183174) | Seawater microbial communities from Monterey Bay, California, United States - 40D | ecosystem: Environmental > Aquatic > Marine > Coastal | place: USA: California | collected 2016-11-04
TCCAATGTCTAAAACTTTAACTTTATTAAGTGCTTACGCTAAAGAAAAACAATAATTTATTTTAGTTTTTTAGCTGAAATATATTATATTATGTTGTTGCTATTACTTACGGTGGCAATATTTGCTGGTGATACCATTTTAACCTATTACTTAAATTAATAATTGAGTAATAAGTTAAAATGGTATTTTGGATTAATTAACTATATTTATTATTATGACTACTGATTTAAATAAAATATGTGACGACTTATCTACTCTAACTGTTGTAGAAATTTCTGAATTAAGTAAAATGTTAGAAGAAAAATGGGGTGTTAGTGCTATTGCTGCTGCTGCACCTGCTGCTGCACCCGCTGCTGGTGGAGATGCTGCTGAGACTAAAGATTCTTTTGATGTCAAGCTTACTGATTTTGGTGATAAAAAAATTAATATTATCAAAGAGGTTAGAGCTATTACTGGTCTTGGATTAAAAGAAGCTAAAGATTTAGTTGAATCTGTTCCGGGTGACTTAAAGAAAGGTGCATCTAAAGATGAAGCTGAAGAAATTAAGAAAAAAATAGAAGCTGCTGGAGGTAAGGTGGAAATTGCTTAATTTTTTTAAACAATTTTTAATTTTACCCTTTGAATATATTGGTTATATTCAAAGATTATAATAATTTAATTTAGAGACTAGAAGTGGATCAGGTTCGTTATTTTGATAAATTATCTTTAAGAAAAAAGTTAGCTGGAAATAAAAAAGAACAAGAGGTACCTTATTTGATATCCTTGCAAAAGGACTCATATAAAAAATTATTAGTTAGTGACCCTAATTCCGATACTAATGTTGGTATTGATTCTGTATTTCGTTCTTTTTTTCCTGTTACTGATTCTGTTGGTAGGGTAACTTTAGAATTTGTTGAGTATATATTATCTGATCCCCTTTATACTCCTAGTGAATGTATTACTTCTAGTAGGACTTATGCTTCTTCTTTAAAAGCTAAGTTAAGACTCATTTTATGGGATACAGATAGTAATGATTCTCAAAATAAAGAAATATTATCTGTTAAGGAGCAAGAGGTTTATTTTTGTGAACTACCTTTAATGACAGATAATGGCAGCTTTATAATTAATGGCTCTGAAAGGGTTATCGTGTCCCAGATGAAAAGATCCCCTGGTGTCTTTTTTGGTAGTGAAAGTGCAAATAATGTTTTTGGTTCTAAAATTTATACTGCAAAAATAGTTCCTAATATTGGCTCTTGGTTGGATTTTGAAATTGACAATAAAGATATATTGCATTTTAGAATCGACAAGAAAAGAAAAATGTTGGCCACATCTTTACTCAGAGCTCTTGATTTTTCTTCTAAAGATATAATTACTACTTTTTATAATAAATTTAAGATCTCTTTTGATAAGAAAAAGGGCTGGATTTCTGAATTTATTCCTGATTCCTTCTTAGGTGGAAAAGCTGCTTCAGATATTGTTGATGCTGATTCTGGTGACATAGTCATAAAAAAAGGTCAAAAAATTAATCAAAGATTATTAAATAAATTAGAAGATAGCGATTTCAAAAATTACATCTTATCTGATGATTTAATTTTTGGCCATGTGATCGTTGATGATCTATTAGATTCTGAGACTGGTGAAGTATTACTTGAGTCTGGAAGTATGCTTACTCTAGAAGGTTTAGAAGCTTTGCAGAATTTGAATTTCGACAATATAGATGTGGTTAACCCATCTAAATCTAAAATTGGTTCTTATATTTATAATACTTTAATTGTAGATAAAAATAAGACTACCAAGGACGCTCTATTGGATATATATAGATCAATTAGGTTAGGTGAGTCTCTTGCTTCCGTTGAGGTTGCATCGAACTTTTTAAATTCATTATTCTTTAATGTTGGTAAATATAGTCTATCTGATGTTGGTAGAATGAAAATTAACTATAGGTTATCTATTGAAGTTGATAAAGATGTTTTACATTTAACAAAAGAAGATATAATAAAAACTATAGAAATTCTTAGTAAAATTAAGTATCAAGATCTTCCAACTGATGATATTGATAATTTAGCTAATAGAAGAGTTAGAGCTGTCGGTGAATTAGTTGAAAATCAACTTAGGATAGGCATATCAAAGATTGAAAAATATATCTTGGAAAAGATGCATTCTTCTGATCCTGATTCTATAATGCCTCAAACATTAATTAACTCAAAACCCTTATCTTCATCTATTAAGGACTTTTTTGCAATGTCCCAATTATCTCAATTTATGGATCAAACCAATCCTTTATCAGAGGTAACTCATAAAAGAAGGTTATCTTCTCTTGGTCCCGGTGGTTTAGTTAGAGATAGAGCTGGTTTTGAAGTTAGAGATGTTCACCCTACTCATTATGGTAGAATTTGCCCTATTGAGACGCCAGAGGGTCCGAATATTGGGCTTATTAACTCTTTGGCAACATATGCAAAAATTAGCAATTATGGCTTTATTGAAACACCTTATAGAAAAGTTTTTGATAATAAAGTTAGCGATGAAGTTGTATTCTTATCTGCTATAGAAGAAATAGATAGAAATATTGCCCAGTCAAATACTAAAATTGATGATAATAATAATATCATTGAAGATATTGTAGTTTGTAGAAGAAATAATGAATATATTACTGTAAAGTCTTCTGAGATTGATTTAATTGATGTTTCAACAAAGCAACTTATTTCTATTGCAACAACCCTTATTCCCTTCCTAGAGAATGACGATGCCAATAGAGCTTTGATGGGATCGAATATGCAGCGTCAAGCCCTACCTTTATTAAAAAGTAGCGCTCCATTAGTTGGTACTGGTACTGAATCTATAATTGCTTACGATTCTGGTGTTATAGTCAAAAGTGACTTTGATGGAATTGTTAGATATGTTGATTCTGATAAAATTATCGTTGAGTCTGATAATGAAGAATCTATTGGTCAAATCAAGACATATAATTTAACAAAATATTCAAGAACAAACCAAGATACTTGTATTAATCAAAGACCTGTGGTTTTTGTAGGTGACAAGGTAAGGTCTGGTCAAATTATGTCAGATGGTCATTCTGTTGAGAATGGTGAATTAGCGCTTGGTAAAAATATTAGAGTGGCTTTCATGTCTTGGAATGGTTATAATTTTGAAGATTCCATAATTGTTTCAGAAAAATTATTACAAGATGATACATTTACTTCTGTTCACATTGAAGAGTTAGAAATAGTTGCCAGGGATACAAGATTAGGACCAGAAGAAATTACCAGAGATATACCTAATATTAATGAGGAATATCTTAATAAACTTGATGAAGAGGGTGTAATACATATTGGTGCAAAAATAAAAGCTGGTGATTTAATAGTTGGTAAAACTACTCCAAAAAGTGAATCTCCTATGACTCCAGAAGAGAAGTTGTTAAAGGTGATATTTGGGGAGAAATCATCTGATGTAAGGGATTCCTCTCTTTATGCTCCGATTGGAATGGATGGAGTTGTAGTAGATGTTAAGGTTCTTTCTAGGAAGGGTTTAGATAAAGATGAAAGATCTTTATATATAGAGAGTCAAGCAATACAAAAAGCTACTAGAAACAAAGATTCCAGTATATCTTTTTTAAAGGATTCTGTAAGTAATAAACTTAAATCAATTTTGTTTGGTCAAAAATTAGCCAACAATATTGGAAAGAAGAAAAAATCTCTAAAATTAGATTATAAGATATTACAAGATTTTTCATTAGAAGAGTTATTTAAGATTTCAGTTGATGATTTAGGGGTGATGGAGAAAGTAGGTAATATTATGAAATCTTATAAGGAGCAAGCTTTAAATCTTGAAAAAGAATATGAAAATAGTGTTTCTCGTATTAAATCTGGTGATGATTTAAAACAAGGTGTATTAAAGATTGTTAAGGTTTATATAGCTTCTAAATCTGTATTACAAGCTGGTGATAAAATGTCAGGAAGACATGGTAATAAAGGTGTGGTATCTAGGATAGTTCCAGTAGAAGATATGCCATATGATGAAAATGGTGAGCCTGTGGATATTATTTTAAATCCTTTAGGCGTACCTTCTCGTATGAATATAGGACAGATTCTTGAATCTCATCTGGGTCTCGCTTCTGTTATGCTTGGAAGAAAAGTTGCTAAAAAGCTAAATGAATATAAACAAGGTAATGCATCTATTGATGACTTAAGAAGTCAGTTAGAGTTGATATATGACTCAAAAGAAGAAATATCTTTATTAAAATTAATGAATAAAGATGAGCTAGTATCTTTTGCTTCAAAAATTCGCAATGGTGTTCCTTTTGCTACTGGATCTTTTGATGGTATGAATGAAGATGTCATTGATAATTTATTGACCTTATCGGGTAACAGTGAAGATGGTCAGGTTACATTAATTGATGGAATAACTGGTGATAAATTTGATAGAAAAGTAACCGTTGGTTATATGTATATCTTGAAATTACATCACTTAGTTGAAAGTAAAATCCATGCTCGTTCAATAGGGCCATACAGTTTAATAACTCAGCAACCTCTTGGTGGTAAATCACATTTTGGTGGACAGAGATTTGGAGAAATGGAGTGTTGGGCACTGCAGGCTTATGGTGTTGCCTATACATTGCAAGAGATGTTAACAGTAAAATCTGATGATGTTGTCGGTAGAATTAAAATTTATGAATCTATAATACATGAAAATCAGAACTTTACTTGCGGCATACCTGAGTCATTTAATGTAATGATTAAAGAAGTAAGATCACTTGGACTCAATATTGAGTTAGTTGATTAGTTTTGTTACAATGTTTGTTTATAATTAATATTAAAAATATATAATTTTATATGTCATCTCTTGAAGGTATATCATCTGACGGTTTATTAAGGTTGTCAAATCAAAAAACTGATAATTTAAATTTTAACGCCATAAAAATATCAATTGCTGATCCTGATAAAATAAGGTCTTGGTCTTATGGTGAGGTAAAGAAGCCAGAAACGGTTAATTATAGAACATTTAAACCGGAAAGAGAGGGTTTATTTTGTGCTAGAATATTTGGTCCTATAAAAGACTATGAATGTTTATGTGGTAAGTATAAAAGGGTAAAATATAAAGGTATCGTATGTGAAAAATGTGGTGTTGAGGTTACTTCTTCTAAAGTTAGAAGGGAGAGAATGGGTCATATTGAGCTTGCAAGTCCAGTTGCTCATATTTGGTTTTTAAAATCTTTACCTTCGAGAATCAGTACATTATTGGGTCAGAGTCTAAAAAATATTGAAAAAGTAATATATTTTGAAAATTATATTGTTATTGACCCCCTTATGTCCCCTTTATCTGAAGGTCAAATATTGACAGAAAAGGAATATGAAGAATTTCAAGATGAATATGGTCATGGTAGTTTTGAAGCTGATATGGGTGCTGAAGCTATTCAAAAAATATTGGGAAGACTTGATTTAGCAAAAATTCAGGCAGAGTTAAAAGAGGAGCTTGAGAATCTAACATCTGAACTTAAGAGAGAGAAGGTTGTTAAAAGATTAAAGTTAGTTAATAACTTTTTAGATTCTGATAATAAGCCTGAATGGATGGTTATGAGTGTTCTTCCAGTTATTCCTCCTGATATTAGGCCATTAGTAATGCTTGATGGTGGTAGATTTGCCGCTTCCGATCTAAATGAGTTATATCGTAGAGTTATTAACAGAAATAACCGTTTGAAAAGATTGTTAGATCTTGGTGCTCCTGATATCATTATTAAAAATGAAAAAAGAATGCTTCAAGAATCTGTTGATGCTCTTTTGGATAATGGTAGAAGTGGTACGGTAGTAAAAAATGCTAGTAAAAGACCTTTTAAATCTTTAAGTGATATGCTTAAGGGTAAGCAGGGTAGGTTTAGACAAAATCTTCTTGGTAAAAGGGTTGATTATTCTGGTAGAAGTGTAATTGTTGTTGGTCCAGAGTTAAAATTGCATCAATGTGGTTTACCAAAGAAAATGGCTTTGGAGTTATTTAAACCTTTTATCTATGCAAAATTAGAGCTATACGGCAAATCTCCCTCTATTAAAATTTCTAAAAAAATGGTAGAATCTGAAATACCAGAGGTTTGGGATATTTTAGAAGAAGTTATCAAGGGTCATCCTATTTTATTAAATAGAGCTCCTACTTTACATAGACTTGGTATACAAGCATTTGAACCTATTTTGATTGAAGGTAAAGCTATTCAGCTAAATCCATTAGTTTGTGCAGCTTTTAATGCTGATTTTGATGGAGATCAAATGGCGGTTCATGTTCCTCTTTCTATAGAAGCTCAGGTTGAGTCTAGAGTTTTAATGATGGCAACAAATAATATTTTAAGTCCAGCTAATGGTAAACCTATTATAGTACCATCTCAGGATATTGTTTTGGGTTTATATTATTTAACATTAGATAGCGAGAAAGTTGGCGAAGAATCTATGTTAGTTGCAAATTATAATGAGTTACAGCATATATTAGACAATAAAGATGTTTCAATTCATAGTAAAATAAAATATCGTTATTTTTATAAAGATTCAAATGGTTTAGAACAATCTAAAGTTGCTGATACGACTACTGGAAGAGCAATTTTATATAATCAGTTGCCGGATGTTATGAAAGACAATTTTGCTTTAGTAAATCAAAAGATGACTCAGAGGGATATTAAGGAATTAATTGACAAAGTCTATAGATATGCTGGCCAGGAAGAAACTGTAGCATTTTGTGATAAAATAATGTCATTAGGTTTTAAATATTCTGGTAAGTCTGCTATTTCTATCGGTAAGAATGACATGGTTATTCCAGATAGTAAAGAATCTTATGTTAAAGGATCTTTTGAAAATGTAAAAAAACTTTACAAGCAATATAGGGAGGGCTTAATTACCAATGGTGAAAGATATAATAAGGTAATAGATGAATGGACTGAGTGTACTAATACAATCTCGAAAGAGATGATGAAGGGTATTTCAGATATGTCTAATCCTATCACCACTAATTCGATCTATATGATGTCTGATTCTGGTGCTAGAGGTTCTGAAAATCAGATTAAGCAGGTTTCTGGTATGAGGGGTTTGATGGCAAAACCTTCTGGCGAAATTATTGAAAACCCTATTACCTCTAATTTTAAGGAGGGGTTAAATGTTTTAGAATATTTCATTTCAGCTCATGGTGCTAGGAAAGGTCTTGCTGATACGGCTTTAAAAACAGCAAACTCTGGTTACTTAACTAGAAGATTGGTTGATGTTGCTCAAGATTGTATCATTATTGATGAAGATTGTGGTTCTAAAAATGGCGTCTTAGTGGAGGAAGTTGTTGATGACAGGGCTGTGGTTGCTTCAATAGAGGAGCAAATTTTAGGAAGAATTTTGTTAGAAGATATTTCTGATAAGTCTGGCAATATATTAGCTAAAGCGGGTGAATTAGTAGACGAAGCTGTTGCTGCTAAAATTTCTGCAGCTAAAATTAGAAGTGCCAGGGTTAGAAGTGCTCTAACTTGTGAATCTAAACATGGCATCTGTTCTAAATGTTATGGTCGTGATCTTGCAACTGGTAAATTAGTTAGTGTTGGAGAGGCTGTTGGTGTAGTTGCTGCTCAGTCAATTGGCGAGCCTGGTACTCAGCTTACAATGAGAACTTTCCATATTGGAGGTGCGGCTCTTCGTGGTGACGAGCAATCTTCAATTTCTGCAACTAGTGAAGGTGTTTTAAAATTTGACATCAATTCAGTAATTAAAAAACAGGATGGAAAATATGTTGTTGTAACTAGAAATTGTGAAATAAAAAATACTGATAAAAAAACCGGCGAGAGTATTCATAATTATAAATTACCTTATGGTTCGGTCATTAATTTTAATGATGGTGACGATATTAAGAAGGGAGATCATCTTGCCGATTGGGATTCTTATAATATTCCAGTTATTGCTGAGATTGATGGTTCTTTAGAATATACTGATTTAACTGAAAATGTTTCTATAAGAGAAAAAGTTGATGAGAAAACTGGCATATCTACAAAAGTAGTAATTGACTGGAAACAATATACTCAGCAGGATATTAAGCCTAGATTAATTGTTAGGGGATCCAAGGATAAAGAATATGATTTATCTGTTGGCACTATTATATCTTATTCTGATCATGAGGGAGTAAAGGCTGGTGATATTATAGCTAAGATTCCAAAAGAATCTTCTAAAACAAAAGATATTACTGGTGGTTTGCCTAGAGTAGCAGAGTTATTCGAAGCTAGAAAGTCAAAAAATACTGCCATAATGAGTGAAATTTCTGGTACTATTGAATTTATAAAAGAATATAAGGTAAAAAGAAAAGTTCTTATTAGACCAAAAAATGCTGACGAAGAGGCGGTAGAATATATTATACCTAAAGGCCAGCATATATTCTTTAACGATGGTGATTATGTTAAAAAAGGTGATTTATTAATTGATGGTAATTTATCTCCCCATGATATATTACGTATTTTAGGCATACAGGAATTTAGAAAATATATGATTTTTGAGGTTCAGAAAGTTTATCGTATGCAAGGCGTAAAAATTGATGATAAACATATTGAAGTTATTTTAAGCATGATGCTTAAGAGGGTTGAGGTTACTGATCCTGGCTCTTCTATGTATTTAAAAGGTGAAATTATAGATAGGGATGATTTTGAAGAGGTAAATAATAAAATAATCAGTGAAGGTGGTAAGTCATCTAAGGCTTTACCAGTTTTACTTGGTATTACCAAAGCTTCTTTACAGACTAAATCCTTTATATCTTCAGCTTCTTTCCAAGAAACTACAAAAGTTTTAACTGAATCAGCAACTCAGGGTAGAAGTGATTATTTGAGAGGTTTAAAAGAAAATATTATTGTTGGTAGATTGGTTCCTGTTGGTACAGGCCTTATATCTGACAATATTAAAAAAAGATATGGTGAAGAAAATATCAAAATATAATAAGTAATAAATGACAAAAATTATTAAATCTAAAAATAAAATTGTAAGATCTACCGGTGTTAATTTATGGGGAAGTGCAGACACTTCTTCCAATAGGTTAAATGTTAGGCCTGGTCAACAACAATCTAAAGCTCCTAGAAGGCTTAGTGATTATGGTGCTCAGTTAAATGAAAAACAAAAATTAAGATTTCATTACAATATTTCTGAGAAACAATTTAAGAATATTTTTAAATTAGCGGCAAAAAAGAAGGGTGATACTGGTGAAAATTTTATTTCCTTGCTTGAATCGAGATTAGATGCTGTTGTATATAGGTCTAATATAGCTCCAACAATTTTTTCTGCTAAGCAATTAATTAGCCATAAACATATTAAAGTGAATGGTAAGGTGGTTAATATTTCTTCTTATAGATTAAAAATAGGTGACGTCGTTTCTATTAGAGATAAATCCAAAAAAATGAACTTAATAATTGAGTCTTTGGATAAATTAGAAAGAGATGTTCCAGAATATTTAAGATTAGATAACGAAGGTCAGTCGGTTGAAGTTGTGGCCGAAGCTTCTTTTTCTGATGTTCCTTACGCTTTTGAAGTTAATATCAATCTAATTATTGAATATTACTCAAGATAAAACTTATTTAAACGATTCTTTTTCTATAAATCTCTTCATTATTTTATTTTTTTCTGTGCTTAGAGATTTTTTAAGGAAGTTGATTTAAATAAGTTTTTCTTACGCTGAATATGTTTAATCATAAATTCTTAAAAGCCATTGGATTAATGAGTGGTACATCAATGGATGGTGTTGATGTTGCTCTTATTGAATCTAATGGTTTTTCTATTAAAAAAGAAAATAAATTTCTATTTTCTCCTTATCCTAAGACCTTCCAAAAAAACCTAAGAAATTTAATAGATAATCCTAGTTTAGATTCAAAATTATCACTAAATGTAACAAAAGAATTAACCAAAATTCACATTAAAGCAGTTCAAGAATTTCTAAAAAAATATAATCTAAAATCAGAAGATATTGATCTTATTGGTTTTCATGGACACACAATCTTACACAATCCAGATCAAAAACTAACTTGGCAAATTGGAGATATTGCTTTATTGGAAGAAAGGGTGGGGATTAAGGTAATTGGTGACCTAAGAAATATTGATATTAAAAAAGGAGGTCAAGGCGCTCCTCTTGCACCAATTTATCATCATGCTTTATTAAAAGAATATTTTAATGAGGAGGTAATTTTTATGAATATAGGCGGGGTGTCAAATATAACTTATGTTACCAAGGATGAAAATGATATGTTAACTGGTGATATTTGCTTTGGTAATGCACCAATGGATGACTTGATTTATAAAAATCTTGGTAAAAATTTTGATGAAAGTGGTATAATCGCTAGAAAAGGTAAAGTTAATTTAGAATTATCTGATAAATTTTTAAAGTTAGAATTTTTTCAAAAAACATTTCCAAAATCCATTGATCGTAATGAATTTAATAATCACTTAATAATGTTAGATGGTTTATCTCTTGAAGATGCGCTAGCAACTTTAATTGATATCATAGCAAAATCTCTTAAAATCTCTCTATAATTATTACCTAAAAAACCAAAAAAAATTATCATTGCCGGAGGAGGGGCAAAAAATATTTTTATGATAGAAAAGATTAAAGAAATCACCTCTTTAGAAATCCTAGACGCCAAAGATTTTAATATTAACATTGATGCGGTTGAAGCTGAATTATTTGCCTTTCTAGCTATAAGACATTTTTATCACCTACCATTTAGTTTCTCTGGAAACAATAATAGTAATGCATTAATTTAAAATGATAAATGCTATATAATACCCAACTAAAATAATTGACTATTTGAAAAAATATTATTAGAATTTTTTCTAATTAGTTACTTTAATTTATCAATCATTTAAAATTATGTCATATTCAAATAATGTTTTAGATCATTATGAAAATCCAAGAAATGTTGGATCTTTAGATAAGGAAAAGAAAAATGTTGGAACCGGTCTTGTTGGCGCTCCAGCTTGTGGTGATGTAATGAAATTGCAAATTGAAATTGATGAAAAAAATCACACAATTAAGGATGCAAAATTTAAAACTTTTGGTTGCGGTTCGGCTATTGCTTCCAGTTCTTATATAACTGAATGGGTGATTGGAAAAAAATTATCAGAAGCAGCAAAAGTAACCAATAAAGAAATTTCTGAAGAATTATCACTTCCACCTGTTAAAATCCATTGTTCTGTTTTGGCAGAAGATGCTATTAAAGCGGCTATTGAAGATTATGAAAGTAAAAGTGGTAAAATAGAAGTAGCTGCAGAATAATTAATATGTCAAATTTCGACATTACAAATCCGGTAATAGATTATCTAAAAATTTCTGATGATGCCTTGTTGCAGGTAAAAAATCTTCTTAAAAATAAGAAAGATAATTGTCTCGGAATTAGAGTTTCCGTTAGGACTCGTGGCTGTTCTGGCCTATCTTATGCTATTGAATATGCTGTCAAAGATAAAAATATTACTAAATTTGATGATTTGGCTAAATTTGATGATACTCTAATTTTTATTGATCCAAAAGTTTCTATGTTTCTAATTGGTAGTGAAATGATATATAAGGAATCAGATCTTGAATCTGGATTTGATTTTGTCAATCCTAATGAAAAAGCTAGATGTGGCTGCGGTGAATCATTTAGTGTAAATTCATAACTTTTCTAGTTTTTCATAGGTACTCAATACCAATTATCATTGCCTGGAGGTATAGGGGCTCATGCTAATTGGATGGTAACTTTTGATCTTGGTGAGATAAAAGCTACTCATTTTTCTGGAGCAACAGTAAATCATTATAGCTTCAGCGGTAGTTATGATAGGGTAACTCAAAGTGGAAATGACAATGGTAGTGTTGGTATCATATATATTGATGGTGTATTAGCCAAAGCATCCAATATAGTATATAATAATGATCCTGCATATGATATGAGTATTACTAATATTCCAAATACAGCAAGATTTTTAACACTGGTAATTACTGATGGTAATGATAGTTCAGATCATGATGATGCAGCTTTCATAAATCCAGTTTTAAATATACATTAAGGAACCTCTGAAAAACTAAAATATGTATTTAGCAAAATTGATCTTTTTGACCCTTTTTGCATAAATTTAGTTTTTTATGGCACAATATGTTTATATTGCACCAAAAAGAAACACAATTTCTGCTAAAAGATGATCTAAAAATTCCAATTTTTAGTTTTTCAGAGGTTCCTTAGATCGATTTATATCTTGATCCTATGAGTAGTTAAAATTAAAATATATTCAGATTTTAACTACTCTTTTTATGTCGCAGGATATTATAAATCAAATTAATCAATTAAGAGCTGAAATTAATAAGCATAATGTTGCTTATCATAGAGATGATAATCCAATAATTTTAGATGCCGAGTTTGACGAGCTTCGTAAAAAATTAACTGATCTAGAAGAGAAATATCCAGAATTATTAGAAAAATGCCAAAAATATGCTGAAATTGGTTCAGAAATTTTGGATAAGTTTGATAAGGTCAGACATTCAAAGCCAATGCTTTCCTTGGCCAATGCTTTTTCTAAAGAGGATATTGAAGATTTTATCACTAAATGCCAAAGATTTCTTGGAATTTTACCAGATAAGCCAATTGATTTACTTAATTTTGAACAAAAGGACAGTAATTTAGAGCTTTTTTGTGAATTAAAAATTGATGGTCTATCTTTTTCAGCCAGATTTGAAGATGGAAAATTTATCCAAGCTGCAACGAGAGGGGATGGTGAAATTGGTGAGGATATTACTCAGAATGTTGCTACTATTAAAAATTTTCCGCTACTTTTAAATATTTCTAATCCACCAAAAATTCTTGAAATTAGGGGAGAGATTTACATGTCAAAAATTGATTTTAAAAATCTTAATAAAAGACAAGAAGAAGAAAATAAAAAGATTTTTGCCAATCCCAGAAATGCTGCAGCAGGATCATTAAGACAATTAGATCCAAAAATTACAGCTTCTAGAAATCTTAAATATTTTGCTTATGGTTTGGGAGAATATTCAGATGATTTTAAATGCAATTCTCAAATTCAACTTTATAAGATTTTATCAGAATATGGTTTTGCTACCGAAAAAAATACTAAATTACTCAAAAATATTGATGGAATAATTGCAAATTATCAAAAAATCTCCGACCAGAAATATCTTTTTGATTACGATATTGATGGTATGGTTTACAAAATTAATGATTTTTCTTTACAAAATAGGCTTGGATTTATTTCTCGCAGTCCTAGATGGGCCATTGCTCATAAATTTGAGGCAGAAAAGGCTAAAACTAAAATTAATAAAATTACTATTCAAATTGGTAGAACTGGCTCATTGACTCCAGTTGCTGAGTTAGAACCTGTTAATATTGGTGGGGTTTTAGTCTCTCGTGCTACGCTTCATAATCGTGATGAAATTGAAAGAAAGGATATTAGAGAAGGTGATATTGCTATAATTCAAAGGGCAGGTGATGTAATTCCGCAGATTACAGCAATTGATAAGAAAGTTAGAGAATTTGACTATCCAAAATTTAATTTTCCTAAAAATTGTCCAATTTGTGATACAAAAGTGGTGGAATTGCAAGATGATGTGGTTATTAGATGTCCTAATCATTATGGTTGCGATGCTCAAATTAAAGAAAATCTTAAACATTTTATTTCTAAAGATGCTTTTAATATTGATGGTTTTGGTAAAAAACAGATTGATAATTTTTTTGATGAGGGCAGGGTAAAAAATTTTACTGATATCTTTACTCTTGAGAAAAGAGAAAAAGATAATTTATTTACTAATAATTCTCTTTATAAAAAAGAAAATTGGGGAAAAAAATCAATTAATAATCTTTTTGCTGCTATTAATGGGCGTCGGAAAATTGATTTGCATCGTTTGATTTATGCTATTGGTATTCGTCATATTGGACAAAAAAATTCTAAATTATTGGCTAGATATTTTATTTCTTTTGAAAATTTTTTGGAGAAATTAACTCAAATGGCAAATTTAGAAAATTTTGAAGAATCAGAGCAATATCAAGAATTTTCTAATATTGATGGCATTGGCGATAAAATTGCTAAATCTATTATCCAATATTTTTCTCACCAAAAAAATATCGATCTTTTAAAAAATTTAGCCAAAGAATTGCAAATTATGTCCCATAAAATTATTGAGACAGCTTCAGAGTTTGACGGAAAAATTATTGTTTTTACTGGAACAATGGAAAAGATGAGTCGTGCTGAGGCCAAGGATAGGGCAGAAAAAATTGGCATGAGAGTTTCAAATTCAATATCCAAAAAAACAGATTTTTTAGTTGCGGGTGAAAAATCTGGTTCAAAATTAAAAAAAGCTCAGGATTTAGGGGTGAAGATATTGAGTGAGAAAGGCT
>Ga0228632_1000233_pt1 | contig 13873 bp, 8 predicted proteins | sample 40DmetaG_FD_183174 | JGI IMG/M metagenome (GOLD analysis project Ga0228632, IMG submission 183174) | Seawater microbial communities from Monterey Bay, California, United States - 40D | ecosystem: Environmental > Aquatic > Marine > Coastal | place: USA: California | collected 2016-11-04
TAATATTACTCTAACTGAACTTAACCCTTACAAACTAGTAGTTGAATTTAATGAAGTAAATACTTCACTATTGCAGCGAGACGATTTTATTGATTATAAAATTACTACTGATACCGATACATATAGAGTTTTATATGAAGCTGAGCTAGCCGAACATTTAGTAGGTACTGATTACTATTATCTAAGTACAACAGAAACGGATTACGTTTCTGGTAGATTGTTTGAAGCTAAAAATAAAGCCAAAAATTTCTTTAACATTAATTTTGCCTCAATCTTAGCTAAAGAAGTATACCCATCAGGTTTCGAAAGAGAAATAGGTTTATATTTCAACCCTACCAAATTTTCTATTTTAAGAGTTGATGGTGAGTATATAAGAAAAATAAAACCCGAATTAAAAGATAATTTTGTTTATGTGTTCCCTGACCCAAACCAATATGGTGATATAGTTAATTTAAGTAATACAAAAAGAGATAACCCTTTTAACTTCTATTTCGATAAAAGTAGTTATAAAAATATTTCATCTTCTTCTTCACGTACATGTGTAAAAGCTGATGAAAGAAATCACTATTTTCATTCTTATGAAACTGTTGAAAATAGAAGAATCAATATAACTAATAATGGTACTTTTACTGATTCGATAACTGATTTAACTAATTATGGTTCTATTGATAAAATCGAATCAGATATATATGGTAACGAATATATTCAATTTATAACTAATAAAGGGGTAATTAAAAATTCATCTGATATAACAGTTATACAAGATGCTGCATTTGAATCAGGTAATACTGTTGATATATCTGAAAATAGATATGGTAATGGTATTGAACAACTATCCGGTTTTAGTGATAAAGTAAATAGCTTTAAAAAAATATATATTAAAGATGTAGTTAATAAAAATTTAGTACCTTTATCAGCTTCTGATTTCAAAACTATTTACGATAAATTTAAATTTAATAACACTTTATATAATCAAATTATAAATTCAGATATATTAGATATTAATGTATATGATGATACATTTAGTTTTGATCTAAGCACATATTCAATTATCGATACATTTAAATATGATGGTAACTTTATTGAACAAGTTAACACACCTTTGATAATTAAAAGAGATGTGGTTAATCCAGACCTTTCCTTTATAACAAAAGATTGTCATGAAAATAATTCTATATATAAATTTAATATAAGCCTATCAGGTGAGAATCTATCTAGCAATAATACTTTTTATTATGAACTATATAGGTACGATACTAGTAAAAAAATTATAGATGAGATAAGCACCCGAAATACAGAACCATCTAGTTATTTTCTCGACACATTTAGTTTTAACTTTCTAGAAAGTTATGGTATTATATCTAATATAAAAGTATCGTTAACTAAAATTATAAATAGTGAATTAAACTACAATAGTTATGATAATTCATTTATTTTAACAACGACATTTTTAAGAAAAAATAATTCAATAGCAATTCATTATTTTAATTATAAAATTATCAATAATAAAGTTATACCGTTGAGTAATGATATGTTTACCAACTTTAACGATTCAGATATTTCAAGTGTAATAGAAGAAGTAACATCTATAGCGCAATTACCAGGTTCATTTAACTTTTTAACAGGTGGTAGTGATTTAATTATTCCTTCATTGTCGTTCCCTGTTGACAATTTTGATAGAACTATAACTTTTGCATATTCAGGTACAAAGAATATTAATTTTGATTTACAGAACATTGAACAATCTTCAAACGGATTAAGTCTTTATAGAGCAGATGTTGATTTCGGTGACGGGGATTCAGATACCTTTTATTCATCGTATCAAACAGATAACACTTTAAAGTTAGATAATTTTTCACATGTATACAATTCGTTTAGTAATTCAATTTCATCTTTAGGTAGTATAAAATTATATTATGAAAACGGTGGTATTACTACTTTATATTTAGAAGTTTATAAAATAATTGACGATATATCACCACTCGATTTAAAAGCATTTAATGGTCAAAAAACAAAACATGATGAATTTACTTTTAATTTAATCGATAAAAATAATACCCTATATAACTTTATTATTTTTGGTTCAGATGAAAAAAAAACTTATACTAATTTAAATTTTTTCAACCTTAAAAATCATATATCAAGTGATAATATTATATACAGCCCAGGTGCAGAAGATGCAGAAGATAATAAAGAATATAGAGGTAGAGAATATCAAAATTTTACTAACCAAAAAAGTAAAGAAAAGGATTTCGATAATATAACATTAAATTATACATTTTTTGATAGTGAATTTAAAATAGGTTCAAAAGATTTTACTGCATTTACAATGCCAGATAATCTATTCCCTTTTAGAAAAATTAATATTAATGATACAGGATTAGCTGGTAATGGTTCATTTGCTGCTAATAATCCTTACTTTAGTGATAAAGTCTTCAAACTTGCAGATAGTAATAGAAACAATCTACAGAATAGTTTTCTTGAAGATGAAGAATTTTTAGTTTTACAAAATGATGTAAGTTTATTTGTGCTACAAAGTGGTGATCTTTTAGGTTTCCAATCGATTAATGACTTACAACAAAATGACATTTTTGGTTCTTACTTATGTACATGGTTAAAAGGTGATGGTATTGAAGAAGGTATTTGGTATGATAGATATTATATTCCAAATGACGAATCATATACAATACCCTTTTCAGGTCAATCGAATATATTCAATAGTACAACTCAAGCTGCAGAATATTTTAAAAATAATGGATCTAGTTTAATATATTATGATTTAGTAAGCAATCTTACCTTTGAACCAAGTGCATCGTATGTATATCAACGGATTAATGATAAACAAATTAATGAATATATTGATAGTCAAAAAGATAGATTATTAAAAGATACATTTACAATTACTACATCTTCAGTTCAATTACAAAATATTGAAGAAATAAATCTTAATAATATAAAAGGTTTCGATAATTTAGATATACAATCAATACCTAATAGAGATTTTAATATAGGTTTTGAATTAGAATTAGATACATTATCATCGTTAAATTCTTTTCAATTATTTGGTAATTTATATGAAGATGGTTTTGCATTAAAGAATAACTTCTTTTTTACCCCGTTTATTTTTATACCTCAAGGAAATATACTTTATATTTACGATAATAATTTTAAATTATTAAGAGCTAATACCTATGAAAGTACTGCAAATATTTTAGATGTTCTTTATATTGAACAGAATAATAATTTTATTTTAGTATGTGATAATAAATTAATAAAAACTAATTACTTTGGTGAAATATTACTTGAAAGAACACCATTAGATCAACAAGGTGATAATATACTCATATCGGAAATTATTAAATCATATAAGAGTAGAACATTTTACGGTTATAATAATGTACTTATATTCACTAATGAATACATAACAGACGGGCCTATTATTAATTTAGACTTAAATAACTTAGTAGCTACACAAGATATAGCACTTAATTTTCAATTAGAATCTGATCCTTTTTCAGCGTCATATCAAAGTTTAATCCCGGAAAATTCTGGATATAGATTTTTAATTGGAAATACACCTAAAAAACTTAACGATGAAGTAGCTTGTTCGTTAGAAAATGTTAATAGATTTATTTCAACACAATTTATACCAGGTGAAGCGTTTCTCGGTACCCCACTATCAGCTATATTAAGCGGTGGAGTTATTGAAGATCGATCGTTCGATCAAGATTTTTTTACATTAATACAAGCATATTCAGCCACAAACCCAGCATTTGAACAGTTTTTTACCTTTAATCAAGATGGTAGAGCACGTATTATATTTGATGTACTAGAAGCATCACGATTCGAAGACCCTATTTTAGATTCTATTGATTCGGTAATTTATGATATCGAATCGGTTCAAAACCGCTTATTTGTACAATATTTTAATTTATCAGCAAGTAAAGGTTTTGTTCAAGAGTTTACACCAGAAAGGTTTAAACTATCTGCTTTTGAATTAAGTGATGATGTAGCTGAAGGCTATAAATTAGATTTTATAGAAGAAAATAATCAATTAAAAATCTTATCATTTGCAAGAGACTTATCTTCAAATATTGTGGTTGATAAAATAAATGCTACTACAGGTGTATTAGAAAAAACCTATTCATTACCAATCACCGGTATAGATGTATCTGAAAAGATGGTATATATTGCTAATGAAAATATACCAGGTACTATTTTTACAACATCACCAACTTTAAGTTCGATATATCTAAATGGTATATATATAAATAGAAGATTCAGTATACAAGATTATACTGATATAATTAATTTTAATGGGTCTTTAACTACAAAATTTGACGAACTTAGTAATAATATAACGCATATAAATCCCACAGGTTACTATGCAATTGATGAAAAATATAATTTATACCGAGATAAATTAGTATTTAAATTTAACCTTAATTCCTTATTAGATGTTAAAATATTAACTGAAGAATGGAATAAAGCAGGACCACCTCTTACTGCTAACGGATATAGTTCATTTAATTGGAATAACCCAGCAGAATCATTAAGTGCCTGGGACGGAATTACAGTGCCAATTAATTCTGAAGATATATCTAATGTAGAAATTATTTTTGAAGTACCTAATCTTGATATTAAAAACTATTTTAATTTAGATTTTGATCTTAATGGTGGTGTTATAAGACTCTACAATAATGGTATATTCATTGGAGATATTACTTTTCAACCAAATTTAATTCCAATAGATAAGATAATCTACCCGGAACTATTTATCAATACTCAAAATATACGCAATACTCCAATTGATAACATTGTTACAGATATATCTTACAATAGTAAAGGTGGTATATTAAAGAATTTAAAGATCCACAATACTTCTTTTGATACTAGTTTAATTAACTATTTAGAATTACAGACAAAATCAATCGATCCATTATATTTTAGAATACCTAGCGCTACAAGAAATAAAACAGAAGAAATTGATACTTTGTTTAATTACAATATACCAGGCAATGTTAGTAATTACATTAAAGTTAACATTAAAGATATTAGCATAAATAATGATGTTAAAGGTCAATTAAAAGATTATCTAGAACAAACAGTAAAGGTAATAACACCATCACAGCAAAAGTTAGTTTATAACGTAGATTAAAAATATTATGTCAGTTAATGAAATATCAACAAATTTTTATATAGGTCAAGATTTAATCAATCAGTCAAGTGATGAATATAAACAAATTACTGCGTCGAAAAAAATAGGTTTTGCAGACCTCGGAGACTTTGCATTCGATGGTGTATATTACACCGGTTACTTTAATTCTAAGGATGGCATTTTTTATAAAACAAAAGATTTACAACAAGATGAATTATCAATAGTTGAGAATATTAACACAGATATAATAAATTCGACGAAGTTTTTTGATAGATCTATCTTTAACCCATTGAACCCATCATATACATTGGATGATATAATTTTTAAACCTAATGAAATTATAAATAAAAATTCGATTAATTTTAAGTTAAATCTTTTATATGAAAATTTTATCGATCTTTATAGATTTAACAATATCAAAGATCCTTTAGTACCAGATACATTTGACGGATATGCTATATTATCAAGTACCGTTAACGGTACACAATGGGAATGGGTAGAATCAAATGTTAGATTTATATCTGGAAGTCTCGATCCTAGTTTAGTATCTTTATCAGGTTATAATAAGCAATTAGAATATACAGATAATTTAAATACCGTTACGATAGAAAGCACTAAATCTGCAGATGAGTATAGTTTATTTATTAGTACAAGTTCATATTTATTTACATATCAACTTGACAGAAATAATACAAAATTTGATCTTGTTTTAAGTGCTGATGGTTTAGGGCTTGATGAACAACTTAAATTTTTAAATATAACAAGTATTGCTGCAGATAAAAATAATAATGTTTTATATATTAATGATAGAGATAGACAACAAGTATTAAAAACTGATATTAAGACTATTGTTAATAAAGATAGAACTGGTGTTCGAAAAATTAAATTATTAGATACGATCGGCGGTGAAGGTAATTCAGATACTAACTTTAACGGTAATTCATACATAGAATATGGTAATAGAAATATTTTCGTTTTTGATGAAATCGATAACACTATTAAAAAGTTTAGTGATGAATTTGTGTTTAAAATAAAATATGCTAATACTAATTTTTTCACAGAAAATGAATTTATTAGTATGACATATAATAATACCTTTGACTTGTTATATGTTTTAACTAAAACATTTATTGTAATCGTTTTAGATGCTAATAATTTTAATGAGGTGGATAGATATACATTTACAAAAAATCCTTTTGAATTTCAAATACCATTAATACAAGCTTTTGAAGAACCGAGAAAGATAGTTTTTTCTGAAAACGATAGTAATATCTATTATCTACAAACAAATAAAAATATATACAAATATTTTGTAAATTCACAAAGTGAATTAATAGAAAGATTTACAATAGATGTAACTTTTGATTCCGTTAGTTTATGGAATACTGTTTTTGATAAATTTTCTGCATATAAAGTTGAATGGGATGATTTACCAGATTTTGATATTTTTACATTACCTCCAGGTGGTCTAAATATCATTGGTAGTAATGTAGAAAATAAAGATAAATTATTGCTATGGACTAATAGGAGAATAATGAGTTTCCAAGAAAATAATGATACTGTTTCTTTATTGAATACAAAAACACCTAATTTCTATAAAAAGAGTGAAATTTTTATAAATGATGAATTTTTTAATAATATTTCGTTAAATTCTACATTATATAGACACTTATATAATTTAAATCTTCTAAGCTCAAATTTAAATAAACAAATATTAGCAGAGTTTGATACTGTAGGTACGGTTACAGAAGGTTATTTGAGATTCAAAGACTTTATAGAAATGAGTTACGATGATAAAGAAGGTTTAAATTTAACTGATCAGAAGCAGTATTTTATTGGTATTAATGAAACGTTAAACGGTAACACGTTAAATAGAGTATTGATAAATATTTTTAATTACCAAAATAAATTAATAGATGTAATTAAAACAATTAGAAGAGGTGAAAGAATACCACCTTCTAAGACAGTTATATTAGATAAATAATATATATGGCTAGTATAACTGGATTAGGTGGCGAAATTATAGCATTTACTTACCCTGCTTTAATAAAAATAGCAGATAATGATATCTTACCGTTTACAATTGGTGGTGATAGAAACCAGCCTGCGGTAATTAGCAACCCTAATAGAACTAGTTGTCCAAATGCACTTGCACTTTTAACTGATGGTAATGGCCAGGCATCTTCATTAGGAATCGGTATACAAAATGCTGGAGCGAAAATAACCGGCCCTACAATAATTGATGGTCAAGATGGTAATTTTACAAATGGTAAATTGCTTGAAGTATGTAATGGTGGTGTGTATATAGAAGATCAGCTTACTGTAATTGCAGAATCTGGTATTAATACAATTTGTGGTGTGACAAATTTACATATTGCAAATTTTACATGCCCAGCTACATTTAATTCTAATGCTAACGTTTGTGGTAATATAACAGTTGAAGGTACAAGCACTCTTAAAGGAGGTGCGACAATTTGTAGTAATACAAGTGTTTATGGTAGTTTAAATGTTAATGGTACTATTAACGCGACCGGTGATATAACAGCGTTCTTTACTTCTGATAAAAGGTTAAAAAACAATATTATTAAAATTGATGATTCGAATAATATTATTAATAGTTTAAATGGTTATACATATGATTGGGATGAAAAGTCTGGTAAAACAGGTGAAGGTGTTGGTGTTATAGCACAAGAAGTTAAAGAATTAATACCATCAGCGGTTAGAGAAAATGAAGATGGTTATTTATCGGTAGATTATTTAAAATTGATACCATACCTAATTGAAGAAGTTAAAAGTTTAAATAATAGAATTAAAACATTGGAAGGTAAATAATGGCTAGTTTATTAGGAAAAAATATTAATGAAACGTATGAAGGGTTACTAAAAACTTTTGATAATAATTCTCTATCTACATCTAATAGAATAACAGATGGTTTAGGTAATAACACTGCATTAAGTTTAGGTACAACATCAAATGCATCTTCATTCGATAGTTCATTAACAGTCGGTACAGCATTGTTAGTTTGTAGTGATATAACAACAAATAATAATATTTGTGTTAAAGGTAGTGCTACGGTAGATAATAATTTAAATGTTACCGGTGATACAATAACTGGAGGGTTGACCGGGACTAATTTTCGATTGAATGGTACAGGTGTATTTAACGGTGCAATAAGTTTTAATAATACCATTAACGTTGCTGGGATTTCAAATTTAGCGGATACTAATATTACCGGTGATACCAGTATAAACGGAGATTTAACTGTAACCGGTACTATTAGATCTACAGAGGATATTATAGCATTCAGTACATCTGATAATCGATTAAAGGATAATTTATTACCTATTGAATCTACTAATTATATTAATAGTTTAACCGGTTATGAGTTTGATTGGAATGAAAGATCAAAAAGATCAGGTAAAGGAAAAGGTATTATTGCACAGGATCTTTATAAAATAGATAAGACTTTAGTTCATGAAACTAATGACGGTTATCTTTCAGTGGACTATATCGGTCTAATACCTGTATTAATTGAAGAGGTAAAGAGATTAGGTAAAGAGGTAAAAGAACTTAAAAAATTATAGCATTTTTTAAGTAGTAAAATCATCATTTAAATTACTATTAGTAAACCCTGGTCCTACTACATTATTGAGTGCTAGGGTACCACTCTGTTCTCTGTTGTCGTCAACAACTCCATTTAGAAAAAATGCATCAATAATAACAGACTGCTTAAAAGGAAATCTAATATCGGTCACGTCTAGGTTTTGTATTGTACTCAATATATATGAATTTTGTTTATATACATCTGACATAACATCATTACCAGCCATGCTTGTATCTTCAAAATATACAACTGCAAAAAATCGAGAGTTATTTTCTGTTAACCCGGGAATATAGATAGTTGAATCAGTAGCAGTTAAACAAGCATACGTTGAACCTATACCTAGATTTCTGAATGTATATCCACCACTAACATAATGGTAACTGCTCGAACTATCCATACTATCTAATGATGACAATGTTTTACTATCATTAAACATTTGTTGTCGAAAAACAGTAGAAGTATCACCAGTAGTAGAAGATAATAATGCTATTTTTAAATCAGTTAACATATTAGATGTAACAGTACTGTCGAAAATTGGTAATTTTGTAAAACTTTGTGGGAAGGTGTCAGCATAGTTAGTAGAAGTTGACCCTCCAAGTATCTTATAACGGGCTGCGACTTGATTATACCGATTTTTAAATTGAAGTTTTGACATTCCCCCAACTCTATAATCAATATTAACAGGGGCTGAATTTAATGCTGAATATGTGATGGGATCAGCATCCTGGTAAAGAAAAATCATACCTATAACGTCATCGTTATCAGTAGTATCTATTACTGCTGCTTGCTTGCCAATAGGTGTATCACCACCTGCAACAAAGTCCATGGTATCAATATTTACCTGCCCTCTAACTAACAGTTCGTTAGAATATGGTATATAATTTAACGAAAAATCATCAATCGAGTATTCAGGTAAATTTGTATTAGCAGAAGAACGATACGTATTTACGTTAGATGTTGTAAACGTATTATTAGTTATTCCTGTCGCTAGCACAGCAACTTTTACATCAGTTGATATATGTAGAGTACCTTCGATAAATTTTTTATATCCACTTTTAGTTAGAGCAATCATAATATTATTTAATAAATTACAATTAATTTAAGGTGCAATAGTACTGTTATCTAAAGTTGATGCATATTTTTCAACGATATCTGGTGCAATAGTACTGTTATCTAAAGTAAATGCATATTTTTTAACGATATCTGGTACTAAAGTACTATTATCTAAAGTAAATGCATATTTCACTGCCACCGGTGGTGCTAAAGTACTGTTATCTAAAGTAAATGCATATTTTTTAACGATATCTTCTGGTGCAATAGTACTGTTATCTAAAGTTGATGCATATTTTTCAACGATATCTGGTGCAATAGTACTGTTATCTAAAGTAAATGCATATTTTTTAACGATATCTGGTGCAATAGTACTGTTATCTAAAGTAAATGCATATTTTTTAACGATATCTTCTGGTGCAATAGTACTGTTATCTAAAGTTGATGCATATAATTGAGTAGTAGGCATAGGAGGCCCTAATCCAGCAATAGAAAAGTTATTTAAAGTTGATGCATATGTTGTTGATGAACCTGTAGTTATTACACCACTAAGGGAAAAATTATCTAAAGTTGATGCATATGATAATACTAGGGACTGTGAAGTATCTCTTATTAATAGATTATAACTACTTCTACCATTATCGAGGGTCAAGGTTAATAATTCATCACCTTCAGTATGTAAATCTTCTGCTATATTTAAAGTTATAAACGATGTATTATCATTTATAGTGAAATGACCTGTTAAACTTTCTTCAATATCTAACTCATCAACCCCTGTAATGGTATATGGTATGATTGTACCATCTTCAACATTTTGCGTATCCAAACTAATTACAGCAGAACCACCTTCATTAACTTCTCTTTTATTTCCTGATAGACTAAAAAAGGGTTCTAGAAAAAAAAACTTGGTTCGTAATAATGAAATGTTCCAAACCCAGATGTACCTAAAAGAAATGTATCAGCAGCAGAAGTAGTCGATACCTGCAATTGACCTGATATAAGTTTACCGTAAATAAAATCACTACTGGTTTCTACACCATCTATTACTTTGAAATTTGAATCAGGTGAAGTAAAGAAAAAACTTCTATTTTTGTATTGAAAGTCCTTACTATTTAAATACTCACTTTCTAATTGTAGGGGTGAAATATTACCTTTAACACTTAAATCTATTTTATAATTATTAGCAGATAATGCTCTAGATGTGTTTAATGTGTTAAATCTAGTAATAAAAAATTTTACCGTGCCTTCACTTTCATTTTGTTGAGTATTATCTTGAGATATAAAAATTTTATCAGGTACCGGGTCTTTTACATTTAGCATGTAATTATCTTGCGACTTAAAAAGATAACCAGCGCTCGAAGTTACAACTAGCGTTATGGGGAAATTACCGGATGTTTTATATTCATGAAATGCAGATAAATCATTTTCAACTATAGTACCGTCGCCAAAGTCTATAAAAAAGTCAGTATCAGAAATAGTAGGATCAGCAGTTAAAAAATTTGGTACAGCATAAATTCCTCCTAATTTACCTGAATAAATACAATTACCTGTGATAGAGGTAGATGATGTATTAGATAAAGCTAGATTGAAATTTCTATCATATATATCCAAAGGTACTGCAATACCTGATAATGCGCTGTAGTCTTTATTGAAACTGTACGACATATTATGAATTCTCTATAATAATATTAGATAATATTGATTTACCTTTTAAATACGGGTATTTAAAAAATGGTAATAATAAATCACTTGAAATTAATTCTATATCATTCTGTGGGTATATAGGGTTATATACAATTAGATTAATACCTTCGACTTCATTAACTGTTACTTTATTAGTGATTCTCCTTGTACGGATATCATCAACACCTCCAACACTAAAAATTTGATTACTTAATTCTTTTAAACTTACCAAATCACCGAGGTTTAAAGCTTCGAAATAATTTACAAATATATTATTAATTCTTTCTTTTAAAGCTTGGGTACTAGTATTACTTAAAACATCTCTTTTTATTACTAAAAATGATTCTTCAGATATATCTTTAGTAATTGTTTCTGATGGTTCACCGGTTCTTACACCTAAACTGAATGATGTATAAACAGGGTCAACAGGTACAATATTTACATTAGCCTGTTGCTGATCTTGAAAAGAATTAACTATAGATGATTTTTGAGATGTCGATACATAATTAAGATTATCATTAACATCAACATTGTTAAATTTCGATACTAAAAATAAATAAACATTATTTGCTTGATTGATAGAATTGAAATTAACTTGGTTAAATAAAACCCTACCATCGTCATTTGGTTTATTTAAACCGATATTCAAGAAATAATTTAAATAACTATCAACGTAATCATCATTATTAACAACATTGAAGGATTTAAGGATTTGGGAAAAATTAGTTTCAAGAAAATTATTATAATCTTTTAGCGTAATAATTCTATTTTGAAGTTGAAAGTTTTTTGAAGCATTATTTCTAATACTTTCAACGTCTTCCTTTTCTACAGGGTCAGTCGATTGTAATGTATTTGAAAAACTTAAAAAAGGTATCTGATTAACTGTAATAAAATTAAAAGTATTATTGTAAATGTCATTACTAATTTGTGTAAATCTTGGTGTAGTATAAAAATTTATATTATTACCATCTAAAACACCAGGTGAAATAACCCCAATATTACCCGAGCTTTGAATATAGTATATTAAAATACTATCACCTTCATTTAATTTTTTACCGAAAACACCATTACCGAATTTAAATTCATAAACACCGTTTTCATTCAATCTTTTTTCATAAACTGTAGAGTCTGGACCTTCTAAAAATAAACTAGAAGTTTCAGTAAATTCTACTACCTTACCGGTATTAACATCTTGAATATAAACGTCAATTGAATCACTATCAATGTTTATTTCAACATTATCATCACTGCTTCTTACAGCTAATGGTACAGATTCAAAATCTTCTCCTAATGCAAATACCTGTGGGTATTCAATATACTGACCTTCTCTTAAAATATTTTCACTAGAAAAATTTTGCAATGCTTGATCACCCGCAACTGTCTTATTAAAAGTACTATCATTTATAAATGAGTAATAAACTCCACCAGCAACAAAATAACTATACCTTTTAATTGTATATGCATCTACTGGCAATTCACTGCTCGCAGTCATATCAAAAGAAAGTAATGATGTTTGAAAACCTTTTGGTTTATAATCAATCAACTTAACGATTCTATTCATATTTTCATATATGCTAGTATCGGTAAATGTAGTTTCAGCTGAAGTCTGGTTTAGATAAAAAAGTAACAAGTGGTAGCTATATGCAATAACGTCAATAATAGATGACATATTACTACCCTCAAATGACTGGTCAGTATATATACCTCCCTGGTTAAGTCTTGTTTGAATTAATTCTTTCAGTGATTTTGCATCAAAAGCAGCGTATCCGTCCCTTGATAAAGTAAAATCGGTTAAATTTTTTAATGCCATAATTATATTTAATTAATAACTATAAAAACCAGATTTGTTCAAACGACCTTTTAAGTTGAGAGGGTTATTGTTAAACTCTGGTATATTAATTTCAATGTTTAATTCGTATTCTTGGTTTTCGATATCAGCAACAACTTCAATAAATGTAATTTGTATTCTTGGCTCAAAACCTACAAATGTATTGTTTATCGTTTCACCGATAACTGTAGCTCTTGCTTTAGATACCGGTAAGAAAAGAAGATCACCAAAATTCATACCAAATTCTGGATTTAATATTTTTTGACCAGGGAATGTAGTAATTAAATTTATTAATGAATTTTTAATTGCTTCAAAATTTACTGATGTATTTAAATCTTTTAAATTTTCTGGACTTGCAGCATTATCACCTCTAACTATACCTACGTTAACATTTAAATCAATATCTTTATAAATAATATCTTCTCTTTGATCCCTAACAGGTTCTAAAATGTTTAGTTTAATAGGCATGGTTATATATATATTTATCTAAGAAGTTAATAAATGCCAAAAGTCGACCACCGGCATCACTACGGCTAGCCGCAGTCCGGCT
>Ga0228632_1000234_pt1 | contig 13857 bp, 9 predicted proteins | sample 40DmetaG_FD_183174 | JGI IMG/M metagenome (GOLD analysis project Ga0228632, IMG submission 183174) | Seawater microbial communities from Monterey Bay, California, United States - 40D | ecosystem: Environmental > Aquatic > Marine > Coastal | place: USA: California | collected 2016-11-04
TGACTTTTCATCATTGCTTGGGTCCTTAAGCAATGCTAGCGCTTGGTCGCTATGGGTAGCAAAGACAACTTTATCAAAAAATAATGGATCAGCTTCTTTTTCACAATAAATCTTGACCTCAGAGGGGTTACGCTCTACTTTTATTACTGGCTTAGATAGAAGAATTTTTTCCTGAAAACCCTCTATTATTTTTTGAACATAGGACTTAGAGCCGCCCTTGATAACATACCATTGTGGGCGATTAAATATCTGGAGAAGACCATGGTTTTTAAAAAAACGAATGTAAAAAGCTGCGGGCATTTCCGTTGTTTTGTTAGCTGCAGTTGACCAAATAGCCGCACCCATTGGAATAATGTAATTCTCCACAAAGGGCTTGCTAAACTTATGTTTTTCTAAAAAACTAAGAATGGTTGTTGTCTCGTCAACCTTGGAAAGCTCTTTTGCAGCTAGGCGATTAAAGCGAAGAATGTCCTTCAGCATAATCAAAAAGGCTGGCTTGAACAAATTAAGTCTCTGGGCAAAAACCGTATTTAGAGAGCCCCCAGAATACTCAAGGTTTTGTGATGGCGCCTTAACACTGAAACCCATTGTAGTCTTTTGGACCTTTACCTTTAGTTCTTTTAGAAGCTTAATGAAATTAGGGTAGGTTTTTTCGTTGTAGACAATAAAGCCTGAATCGACCCTCCACATTTTGTTGTTCTGGCTTATTTCGTGTGTGTGGGTATGTCCACCAATATAGTCATTTGCTTCAAAAACAGTAATGTCGTGGTCTTTGTGTAAAAGGTATGCAGTGGTTAAGCCCGATATTCCACTGCCAATAATCGCAATCTTCATAAACAACAATTAAATATATAATGTTGAGCCTCCCCTTTAATAGCTCTAAGCACTATCATAACCAAAAACTGCGCAGGAAAAACGAAAAAAGGCTCAATTATAACGAGTCTTTTTTTGGGATGCGTCGAATACTCTAAAAGCCTTACACAGAAAAACAGGCAGCCAAATAGTCTTTGCGTATTTAGAAAAAATATGGGATAATTGTCGCCTTTCAGCATTTTGGCTGGAAAAGGAACGGCATTGTATTAACAACGTCAGTAATTTAATGTATCACACAGCGCCCCAATATTAGTCAGGGTGCCCTTTAAAAGGGGTTGGCTAATAGGCAATGTGGAAGTCTTAACCCAGGAGAAATGTATGGCGAAAGCGTCAATGAAAAAAATGTTAGAGGCCGGTGTTCACTTCGGCCACAGGTCTCGTTTTTGGCACCCAAAAATGGAGCCTTATATTTACGGAACACGAAACGGTGTTCACATAATCAATTTAGAAAAAACACTGCCCCAGTTTAATGATGTACTAAACTTTGCTAGCAAAACTGCATCTCAAGGAGGATCAATTCTCTTTGTAGGAACAAAAAGAGCTGCAAGCAACATAATTAAAGAAGAGGCAATTCGTTGCGGCATGCCTTACGTTAATCATCGCTGGTTAGGCGGAATGATGACAAACTACAAAACTATCAAGGCGTCTATAAAACGACTTAAAGATTTAGAGTTTCTAGCAGAAGAAAACTTTGCTCAATTTACTAAGAAAGAAGCCCTAGTAATGACCCGCGAGATGGAGAAGCTAGAAAGAAGCCTTGGCGGCATTAAAGACTTGGGCACCATACCTGATGTTGTTTTTGTGGTTGATATTGGTCATGAAAAAAATGCTGTTAGAGAAGCTCAAACTCTTCGCCTGCCAATTATAGGCGTTGTAGACTCTAATCATAATCCTGAGGGCATCGATTATGTGATAGCTGGAAATGATGATTCAATTAGAGCAATTGGATACTATGCAAGAAAAATTGCAGACGCGGTTTTGGAGGCTAAAGCTTCTATCGTTGAGACAAGGCCTGCAGCAAAGAAAGAGGCTACTAAAAAGCCTGCAGCAAAGAAAGAGGCTTCTGAAGAAAGCACTGAAGCGGTAGCGCCTGCTGAAGAGAAAAAACCTGCAGCTAAAAAGCCTGCAGCAAAGAAAAAGGCTTCTGAAGAAAGCACTGAAGCGGAAGCGCCTGCTGAAGAGAAAAAGCCTGCAGCTAAAAAGCCTGCAGCTAAAAAGCCTGCAGAAAAGAAAGAGGCTACTAAAAAGCCTGCAGCTAAAAAGCCTGCAGCAAAGAAAACCTCAACTAAGAAAACTGAGGCCGACAAGTAATCAAGTTCGGTTTATATAGGAGACATTAATATGGCAATCACAGCCGCTTTAGTTAAAGAATTAAGAGAAAGAACTGGTGCAGGAATGATGGACTGCAAGAAAGCGCTCGTTGAAACCAATGCAGATCTTGAGGCAGCAATTGACTTGATGCGCGCTTCAGGAGCTGCAAAAGCTGCAAAGAAAGCTGGTCGAGTTGCTTCTGAAGGATTGGTGAATGTTACTATCAGTGATGATAACAAACATGCTGCAATTCTTGAGGTCAACTCTGAAACTGACTTCGTCACAAAAGGCTCTGCATTTATAGATTTTGTAGAAGCCTTAGGTGCACTAGCGCTCAAAAATAAGCCTGAGTCAGTGGAAAGCTTTGTAAGCCAGAAGCTAGATTCTGGAGAAACTGTTGATGAGGCCAGAGAGGGAATTATTGCGAAGATTGGAGAAAATATTTCAGTTAGAAGAGTGCAAATTGTAAGCACTGATAGTGGTGTTTTAGGCGCCTATAAACATGGCGACCGAATTGCAGTGCTTGCAGTGCTCTCGTCTGAGGATGCTGAATTAGCTAAAGATGTAGCTATGCACATTGCCGCTTCTAGGCCTGAGTGTGTAAGTGAAGATCAGCTTTCCAGCGAACTGCTAGAGAGGGAGAAAGCAATCTTTATTGAACAAGCAAAAGAGAGTGGCAAGCCAGATAACATCATTGAAAAGATGATTGTGGGAAGAATGAAAAAATTTGTAAACGAGGTAACTCTTTACGGACAGGCATTTGTTAAGGACCCAGACATGACTGTTGGAGACCTTGTAAAATCGAAAAATTCTGAAGTTTTATCGTTTGTTCGATATGAAGTTGGCGAAGGAATAGAGAAAAAAGAAGACAACTTCGTTGAAGAGGTTATGGCGCAAGCTCAAGCCTAACAACCATAGTTTTTTCAGAAAAAAGGGCGCTGTTAAGCGCCTTTTTTATGTCTTCATTACAGGCTTGTTTTGTCTTTGATGATTATTTTCATAATTGCTGGCATCAGAAAAAAATCAGCTAGCAATGCAACCAGTATTGCGCTTGCGGTTAAAATTCCAAAATCAAACATGTTGTTCATCTGAGAAAAGGTAAGCACAAGAAAACCAAGAGCCAGAACAATAGATGTAAGCGTTATTGCTCTTCCAGTTCCTAGTAGTGTTAAACGAACCGCCTTGTCTACATCGTTATACTGCAACTCATACCTTCTGAAGTTGTGCATAAAGTGAACCGTATCGTCAACAGCCAGGCCTAGTGCAATAGCTCCAATTAAAAGTGTAAACATATCTAAAGGCATTTTGAAAATCACCATGATTGTTGAAAGGATAATGATTGGCAAAAGATTAGGAATCATACTAATGAGCCCAATCTTAATATTTCCAATCAATAAAACCATTAATATAGCGATAAGAGAAAATGCCAAAATATAACTCACTGCACTACTATAAATAGCCTCTTCAAAGGTCACTGTCATGAGGGTGCCTATCCCTGTAAAGGTTACTTTTGCCAAGGAGCCAAACTTTTCATCGAGATAAAGCTGCGCATTATCAATAAAAGTGTTTGCCTCAAGAGAGTCTATGAATGGAGTTTTTAGAGTTAGCCTGGCTTTAGAATAGTTAGAGTCAACGAGACTGGCTAAATCATTATTGCCGCTACTTTCAAACAGTAAAAATTCTTGGGCAATAAGGTCAGGGTCGTCTGGAATAGCGTAGTATTCATCACGGTTTTCATTTAAAGCTCTATTGGTTTCTTTGATGACATCAATGTAGCTTATGACCTTTCCAACAAACATATTTCCTGTTGAAATCGAATTGATGTTTTGAGAGACGTCATCAATAACCCTTAAGACTTCTGGATTATAGAGGCCGTTTGTTTTCTCAGTATCAATAATCACTTCTAGAGTAAGGGAGCCCTTTAAGTTTTTATCAACCTCCTCTGTTGCTATTCGTGCAAAATTATCCTCTGGGAGCCACTGAAGCGGGAAGTGAGAAAACCTTAATTGAGAAGCAATAATAGCTGCACATATTATTAAAACAGCGCTTAGTGAAATAATTAACTTTGGCTTGCTGGTTGCAAAAACGCTGATCCCAATAAGCGCTTTATCCATAAACGTTTGGCCGTCCTTTCCTGTCCTTTGCTTGATTGGCCTAAACTTGGTTACCGAAATCAAAGATGGAAGAAAGATTAGTGTAAAAACAAGCCCAACCATTACCCCGCTACTAGCAAAAACACCAAGATCTGCTACAGGCGCCACTCCAGAAAACGAGAAAGACCACAGGCCTACGGCAGTTGTAATTGAGGTCATTATAATCGCCAATCCAGAGTGTCCCATTGCATATCTAAGAGACTTTTTTGTATCATTGGTTGTTGCGAAATCCTTATAAAATACTGCCAGTAAGTGAATGGACGCACTTGTCACAACCGCAAGAAGAAATGTTGGCATGATTTGAGTAGCCATAGTAAATGGTGCGGAAAAAATTGACATCAGGGACACTGTCATTATTAGTGTCAATGAAACACAGGCCAATGGCAATATGACTCCGGACACCCTTCGGAATAAAGCGAACAAAACAACCATGATAACTATCATCATTAAACTAATAAAAACAGCCGAATCATTCATAAGCGCTTGCTTAAAAATACCTGCAATTGCCGCAGAACCTGACAAGTAGATCTCAAAATTACTGTCATTAAATCGCTCCATAATTCTTTGCGTTTCAGCAATGATTTCGTCATTTTCAGCATCAGTTAAATAGAGCCTCTGCTCACCAAGAGTATCGTCATCAAACTCCAGCCCATCGTCAAACTCCAGCCCATCGTCAAACTCCAGCCCATCGTCAAACTCCAGCCCATCGTCAAACTCCAGCCCATCGTCAAACTCAAAGCTTTGTGTCTCTTGGGGGGCGCCTGAGCTTGAATAAGTCTCTGTATCAATCGTGACTGTAGTCATAGTGAAGTCTTCACTATATAGTGAGTTTTCATAAAGACTATTGTTAGTTACTGTTTCTTTAAGCTTAATGAGGTCGTCTTTATTTTTTGGCAAGCTGTCTATTAAGGGCTCAACAATAAGCTCTCCCTCAATTCCGTAAGTATTTCTTGCATTAATTAGTGAGTCGACCGCCTTAATATTTGGCAGTTCATTCTCTAAGGCATGGTGAAAATTATCGAGTTTTTCTAAAAAATTAAGATCAAAGATGTTATTTGTTTTAACAGCGATCATTAGCTTTTCATCACGACCAAATTGGTCTCTGAAAACATCGTACTCAACCCTCATTGGGTCTGTTTTATGCAAAAAACCTTCAGTAGTTGTGTCCACCTTTAGAGAAGGCAATTGGGATCCAATTGCAACTACTAATACAAAAATCGCTAGGATCATTTTCTTAGCGTTATCAAAAATCCAGTCAGAAAAGTTCTCTAATTTATTTTCAGTTCTTGTGCGCCAGTTCATATTTATAGAATAATTTAAAATTCAGATGCTAGAAGACTTGAGTCGATTCAAGCCAAGACATTATAGTGAAGTATATATAGGCGTTTGTTTAAAACACAAGCAAAAACATGGAGCTGCATTTGTGCAAGGCCTTTTCTTACAGGGGCTCTATTAGTTTTTCTTTGTCTTCTGCTTGTCCGTCATTATTTTTCATAACACGCCAAGACACAAAGAGGCCACTTCCCATAATAACAAAAAGCCCAATAATTGCCTGAAGATTTGGAATATAACCAAAGACAACGTAGCTCAAAGTAATAGCACCAACAATTTCAAAATAATTAAAAGGACTTAGTTCAGAAGCGCTTGCGAACTCGAAAGCTTTAATAATAAAGAAATGTGATGCTGCAGCAAAAAAACCCATGGCAGCACCCAGCAACACTCCCTTCAAGTCGGGCCCCGTCCAAGAAAACAAAGCTAGGGGCAACATAATTGCAATTCCAACAACTGCCGAATAAAAAAGAGTTAGGACGGGAGGCGCCTTAAAGGAAAGTTTTTTTGTAAAGATAATATAGAGAGCATAACAAATGCCCGCAACTACTGCTAAAAGAAGACTTGGCTTAAACTCTTCACCTGAAGGCTGCAGAACAACAACTACGCCAAAAAACCCTACTACCACTCCAGCCCCAATAAACAAATCAAATCGCTCTCCCAATAAAGCTGGCGAAAGCATAGCTACCACTAAAGGAGAGATAAAAAGTAGGGTCAGCGCGTTAGGAATAGGGTTAGACTTTATGGCTGCAAAGAAGAAAAGCGTTGCTAGGGTTAACATGAGCCCCCTCATGAACTGAAGGCCTAAGCTCTCTGGAACCCTCTTCCACTGGACTTGCTGCCATAGTATTATGGGTATCAACCAGCAAGCATGGAAAAAAAACCGGGTCCACGTAACCTGCATCACAGAATAATCCTCACTCAAGAGTTTTGCAAAGACATCTAAAAAAGGAACAGTGCTCATGCCCAAAAGCATCAAGCCTATCCCCTTAAGGACGGTTTTATTCAGAAGGCTCATAGAATAGTGAGTAAGAAACTATGCTGATTGTACAATAACAAACAGCATTATTACAGTTAAATTAAGTGGTGCCGTCGGACGGAGTCGAACCGTCACAGCTTGCGCTACAGCCCCCTCAAGGCTGCGTGTCTACCAATTTCACCACGACGGCTTAAACTAATTGCTTGGAATTTCGCTCGTATCTGAATCAAAGCCGTCATCACTCATAACACTTTGGGTCATAATACTTTGTTCAGGATCTGCGGCAACTCTTTCATTTGATGCAAAGTAAGCAAGACTGATGCTTGTTACAAAAAAACCAATAGCCAAAACGGCGGTTAGTTTATATAAAAAAGAGTGTGCGCCTCTCGCACCAAAAACCGAACCGGCTGCGCCAGAACCAAATGCAGCCCCTGCATCTGCGCCCTTGCCATGCTGGATAAGGATTAGCCCAACAAGGCCAAGAGCCAATAACACATGAATAACTAAAATAATTTGAAACGTCATATTAACCTGCCTTACATATTTGTAAAAAATCTTCTGCCTTAAGGGCGGCGCCTCCAATGAGTCCGCCATCGATATCTGAACAAGAAATTAAATCAGCCGCATTACCAGCATTCATACTTCCGCCATAAAGTATGGGTGTGTTTTGAGCAATGCTCTCATTACTGCCAGCTAAAAGGTTACGGATAAATAAATGAACAGACTGCGCCTGCTCGGGTGTCGCCGTCAAGCCTGTTCCAATAGCCCATACTGGCTCATATGCAACAATAATACCATTAAAGGCCTCAATTCCTAGGAGACCGACCACTGCGTTAAGCTGTTCTTCAACAACGGCCTCTGTATTTCCAGACTCTCTCTCTTCAAAAGACTCTCCAACACATAGAATAGGGGTTAAGCCAGCATCAACTGCTGCTTTTGTTTTTTCTGCAACAATAGCACTTGTTTCACCATAAAGGCTTCTTCTCTCTGAATGTCCAACAATCACGTGCTGAGCGCCAAAGTCCTTAATCATTTCTGCACTAACCTCTCCAGTAAAAGCTCCTTTTGAATTAACATTTAAGTTTTGTGCACCTAGCATTAGGTCGGAATTAATGATTAAAGCCTCTACTTGTGAGAGATATGGAAAGGGGGCGCAAACTATAACATCAGAGGAAACATCACTCATGCCTGAAAGAATTCCATTAATTAGAGAATTAACTGACTCTTTACTCGCATTCATTTTCCAGTTTCCAGCAACTATCGTTTTTCGCATCCTAATTGGCCATCATAAAAAGAGGGCAATGTTACTCTAAATCACTCATAAAATCAATTAAGAAAGGGGTTTTCAGCGCCTATTTAAGGCTTGGCATCTCTCTCATAAACATGCCTCTTTGGATGTCTTCTTCATCTGCTTCAAAGTTTTGTGCTGCCAGGTGCCCCAAATAAACTGCGTCAGCTATAAGCCCTGGAGCTTCAGCATCGCCAATGATTTTAATATTGTATTGTGTTTTTCCTTCTAAATTATTTTGCATTAGGCTGTCATAAAGGGCGGTGTCTGATATACGCTCAGTCACCATAACTATAGACTCAAAAGGTAGTTTTGTAATGGCGCCTGTATATGTACACTCTAACAGAGCAATTCCATCCTCTATGTTGCTAATTGATTGATTACAAATAATTTTCACTCCAGAATTAATCAACGATGCTTGGACTTTTTTTTGCTCTAGAGTTGAATCAGTCCATGGCGAGACAACACTAGCTGGCGTTACAAAAACAACCTCAATGTTCTTGGCATTTAGATGGTCTGCAACTACTCCAGCCAAGTAGCCCTGCTCATCGTCATAAATTACAAGCGGGCCCTTAATGTCTTTGTAGTTTTGAATGGCCTCTTCTGGAGAATAGACTTTAACGCTTTCCAGTCCTTGAATGGGCGCCCGTCTGCTTCTTCCAATTCCATCTTTTCTCCAGTTTGAGCCAGTAGCCAAAAATATATTGTTGACGCCAAACTCATTAATGTGTTCAGCTGTAAGTCTGCTCTCTTTGTAAACCTCTATGTTGCTTTTCTGAAGAATCTCATGAACCCTATTGTCAACAACTCTTTTCCATGCTGAAAGGCCCTTTAGGCTAGACTCGAACAAAACCCTCCCACCTAGTTTGTCCTCAGCCTCAGCAAGAACCACCTGGTAACCACGTCTTGCTAGTTGAACTGTGCACTCAAGTCCTGATGGCCCAGAGCCGACAACCAATGCCCTTTGATCTGTAACCTTAGGTTTAATGTTTTCTGGGTCCCAACCTCTTCGCCACTCCTCCCCCATAGTGGGGTTTTGCGTGCAGCGAATAGGAACTGTAAAGTTGTCACTAGATACACAAATATTACAGCCAATACACTCTTTAATTTGATCTGTTTTTTGTTCTTTTATTTTGTTTGGTAAATAGGGGTCTGCAATAGAGGGTCTCGCTGCACCAATTAGATCCAAAGCGCCTCTTTCAACAAGCTTAACCATTAGGTCTGGAGAAGTAAGCCTTCCAACCCCAACCACTGGCTTGGTAGTAATGCTTTTGACAAATTCAACATATGGCATTTGGTATGCCTCTTCTGGTTGAAATCGTGAGGTTTGAGAATCGTTAGACCAGTCAGAAACGTTCACATCCCAAAGATCAGGGTGCTCTGCAAGAAGCTCAACAACTGCTCGTCCCTCTTCTTGAAACTGCATGCCATCTTTTCCTTTAAGCTCATCGACAGCGAACCTAAAAGCAATGCCACAACTATCTCCAATAGCCTCTTTCGTTTCTTCGAGTAATTCTCTTGTTAGTCTTAATCTATTTTCTAAACTTCCGCCATATTCGTCAGATCGGTTATTCATATCGGGCAGTATAAATTGCTGGGCCACAGACATACCATGACCAGCATACACATAAATAATATCAAAACCAGCAGCCTTTGCGTTTAGGGCGGCTTGTCTATGCCACGCCCTGAAGTTCGAAATATCTTGTTTAGACATTCTTCTTGCTTGTTTTGGATATAAAAAGTTCACCGCCTGTGCGTTTGGCGACATAGCTGGAATTCTTGAAAAAAGATTGGTTGAATTGTGGCCACTATGAGTAAGTTCAATGGCTGCTAAGGCGCCGTATTTGTGTACAGCATCAGTCATCAGCTGGAGAGCAGGAATATCTTTTTTGTCCCAAATCCTTTGTTCTGCATAAGGAGCCAAATCTGAACTTGGGTGAATCTCAGCCTCTTCTGTACTAACAACACCCCAGCCCCCCTTCGCTTTAACACCCCTCATAGCCGCATGAGCTCTAGGTCTTACATGGCCCATGCCACAACAATGTGGAACTTGATAAAAACGATTTTTTGTTACAACTGGGCCTATCTGAACAGGCTCAAAAAGTTTACTATATGGATTCTTACTCATGGCTCAGTTATACAATATTTTAGGGATTTAAATCCAACTATTCTAGATTAATGCTTTAATCAAATTTAACATCATTACAGGTATCATTAGAATTTTAATTCCAAATTTTTTTAGTCTCCAATGTCACAGACCTGGGCCAAATGTTTAGACTCTCTTAAAAGCTCTCTACCCCTTGGCGAGTATAGTGTGTGGGTCAAGCCACTGCAAGCTTCTGAACGAAATGAAATTCTTTATCTTAATGCACCTAGCGCTTCAGCGCTTAAGTATATTCATAATCACAAAAGCCTAGAGTCGGCAATTGTACTTGCCGTTTCAGAACAAGACAGAAAAATTAAAGTTCGGTTTGGGGTAACAGAGTCCAAAAAAAAATTAAACAGCCAAACAAAACATCATACAACACCGCTTTTTCCAGAATATACCTTTGATAATTTAGTTTTAGGAACAGCAAATCAAGTGGCTGCTCTAGCTAGCCGACAAATCGCTGAAAAAATTGGTGCCTCTCCCTACAATCCATTTATTATTTATGGGGAATCAGGCTTGGGAAAAACACATCTCATGCAAGCAGCAGGACACCTTGCGCTTGAAAAAAATCCTAGCGCTAAAATAATCTATGTGCCTCTTATGGATTTTGTTAGAAACATTACGACAAGCCTTAGACACAACACAATTGAAAACGTGAAGCTTTTTTATCAGTCTGCTGACCTTTTGTTAGTTGATGACATTCATCTTATTGCGGGAAAGGACAAATCTCAAGAAGAGTTTTTTCATGTTTTTAATTTTCTCTTTAGCACCAAAAAACAAATCATCTTCACTTGTGATCAGCCTCCTAAAAACATTAAAGATCTTGAGAACCGACTAAAAACAAGGTTTTCACAAGGCCTAAATTTACAACTATCTCCACCAGAATTAGAGATGCGCGCTGCAATATTGCTTAAAAAATCACAAAACCCACAAATTTCTCTTAGTCTTACCGAAGACGTTGCCTTGTTTATTGCAAGTCATGTTGTTTCAAATGTGAGGGATTTAGAGGGGGCGCTGTTAAAGCTTAAAGCCTTTGTTGACTTCTCTCAAATCGACCACTCACTTATAACCAAAGATGTTGTAGAGGGCGCACTTGGTGATTTAATTAAACCAAAAAAATTATTTATCGAGGTTAATGAGGTACAAAAAACTGTCAGCAAATATTATGGTATTACCGTCTCAGATTTGGTGTCAAACTCTCGAAAGCAACACCTGGTCAAGGCTAGGCAGATGGCTATATATCTATGTCATGAGCTTACTTCTTTGTCTTTAGCAAAAATTGGTCAAAATTTTGGAAATCGTGACCACTCTACTGTACTGTACTCTTGTGAAAAACTGAAAGCACTAATTGAAACAAACGAGGAAATAAAAAACGACATAGAAAACATTAAAATTAAAATTACTAACTTATAAACAAAATAATTATTAGTTGTGTTGTTAGCAAGAATGAAAACATTTTATAATTAGTTTAATAACTAACAACTTAAGAACTAATCAGCAAAGATACTAACAAAATAATCACAAGATAGCTTATTGATTTTAATTATTAAATGAAAGAAACTAACAAGAAACCCATAGACTAATAATAACAATAATTAATTTATATAGAAAGGTAAATTATGAACACGGAATTAAGCGTTGAAGAGTTAATCGAGCCACTTCAAACTGTCATCGGTGTTGTGGAGAAGAAACAAACACTCCCAATACTTTCTCATGTATTAATTCAATTGAGTGAGAACACACTTACACTAACAACAACAGATATGGAGTTAGAAATAAGTGCGTCATCTAAAATCAAAAGCAGCTCAGAAGTTACTTTTACTATTTACGCCAAAGATCTAATCGATATTGTTAGGAAGCTGCCTGAAAAAACTCAAATTAAGTTCAAAATTGAAGAGAACAAAGTTTATTTAAACGCAAATAAAAACACTTTTGAGCTAAATACCTTCAACCATTTAGATTTTCCAGCGCTTACAAAAACACAAAATACTAGTATTATAAAAATCAAACAAGAAGCCTTAAAGGAGCTGATTGAAAATACAAGTTTCTCGATGGGAAACCAAGACATTAGGGCCTATTTAAATGGGCTATATTTTGAATTAAACATGGACTCGTTGACTGTTGTAGCGACAGATGGTCACCGATTATCAATAGGTGAGGTCAGTCAAACTAATAATTTAGATGAAAAAAAGACGGTTATTTTGCCAAGGAAAGCAGTTTTAGAGCTTACTAAGCTTTTAAATAAAAGCTCTCAGGATATTGCTGAAATACACTTATCAGACAACTACTTTTCACTAATTGACAGCAATACAAAAATCATCAGTCGCCTTATTGATGGGAACTTTCCAAACTATAAGCAAGTAATGCCAACAGATTTCAGCAATACAATTGTTATCAATAGGGAGGATTTTTTATCAAGTCTTCAACAGGCTTCAATCTTTGTTGACGAGAGAACAAAGGGAGTCAAGCTTGTTTTTAGGGAAGACAAATTAAGTATTTTTTCTCACTCAGAAAGAGGAAGGGCTGAAACTCAAATTGAGGTTACAAAACAAGAAAAAGAGCTTGAAATAGCATTTAATATTCACTACTTAATTTCTGTTTTAGAAAAGCTTTCTTCTCAGAGTGTGAACATGGTGATACCCGGCGGTGAAAACAAATCTTGCTTGCTCAGCGCTATAGATGATGAGAGTTATCAATATATTATTATGCCGATGAGAATCTAGATATCAAGCCAAATGGCAACTATCGAAAAGATCCATATTCTAAAGTTTAGAAACTTATCAGATCAATATTTTAATCCCATAACTACAACCAACTTAGTTGTTGGAAAAAATGGCCAGGGAAAGACTAACTTTATCGAGTCTTTATATTACTTGGGACACGGAAGGTCTTTTAAAACCAAAAACCTTAAAGATATTATTCCTTTTGATGATCGTCAAATTCAAATCACTGCAATTGTGGATGGACAAAAGATTAGTTTGAGCAAAAGCCGAGAAAAGAGCCATGTTTTAGTTGATGGAAAAAAAATCCCTAGTAATAGTTTTTTAAGTCAACTTTTACCCATTCAAATTATATCTCCTGATCGTGGGTTTGTTGTAGGCGGAACCCCAAAGCTTAAAAGATCTTATCTCGATTGGGGTGTATACCACGGAAACGACAAAACACTTAAAACCTACGCTTCATATAAAAAAACATTGAAAAACATTAACACCATATTAAGTAATGGAGAAAAAATACATCTTGATGAATGGCTAACCCAACTTGCTAGTCTTTCAGTAGATATTACACAGGATCGCATTACCTATATAGAAAAACTTTCTTCAATATTTAACGAAAATAAATCTAAAAGTTTTGTAAATTTATTAGACTCGTCTTCTAGTTTTATATTTGAGCTTCAAAATGGGTGGTCAAAGGAGACTGACCCTCTTAACAAACAAAACATAACCTCATTTTTATTAAACAATAAAAGAACATTGGAGAGAAACAAATACTTAAATTATGGCCCGCATCGAGCTAGCGTTGATTTTTCCTTAAACGGACAAAGCGAAAACTATCTTTCAAGAGGGGAACAAAAGAAAATGTCTATCGTCTTTTGGGCGCTTCAAGTTTTAGCGTTGGTTAAAAAAGGAAAAAAACCAATTGTACTTATAGACGACATTTCTTCCGAATTAGACAATATAAAAATTAAATCAATACTAGACTTTTTGACTGACTTAGAAGTTCAAATTTTTATGACTGATATAGGCAACAAAAAACTTCCTTTAAGAGAAAAAAC
>Ga0228632_1000268_pt1 | contig 12888 bp, 15 predicted proteins | sample 40DmetaG_FD_183174 | JGI IMG/M metagenome (GOLD analysis project Ga0228632, IMG submission 183174) | Seawater microbial communities from Monterey Bay, California, United States - 40D | ecosystem: Environmental > Aquatic > Marine > Coastal | place: USA: California | collected 2016-11-04
TCTAGGTCATATAAATAAAAATAAGGAACATTTTGAAGGCCCAATGAATATGCACAAGCATTTACAAGCGGCAAAGAATATTATAACAAACACATTATCTCAAAAGTCACAATGGGGGCATGAGATAGCAGGAGCACCGAGTAAACCAGAAGGTTTTGTAGCAATAAGAAATGGTAGACCTTCTAAATTTGTAGATAGGAAAGAATTTAGCGCAGCTAATTTCAACAAAGGTTAATGGCAGAAGACAAACACATAGTATTTTCATATGGTAGGATGAACCCACCAACTGCTGGACATAGTAAAGTGGTTGATAAGGTTAAGTCTCACGCAGATGCTATTGGCGCTAATCACGCAGTTATTGTAAGTCATTCACAAAACAACAAAACAGATCCTTTACATCACGAACACAAAAAAGAATATTTAAAACATGTACACCCAGATGTAAACTTTGAACATTCTACAAAAGAACACCCACACTTCTTGGCACAACTTAAAAAGTTTCATCAAGAAGGACATACACACGCAACAATGGTTGTTGGTAGTGATAGGGTAAAACAATTTAAGGCACTAGCTAATAAATATAATGGTCCTAAGGGAGACTATAATTATAAAAAGATACATATCTTATCAGCAGGACAGAGAGATCCTGATGCTGAGGGTGTAGCAGGTATAAGTGGAACAAAGATGAGAAACCATGCAAGTGGTAACGATTATAAATCTTTTAAGGCAGGATTACATGCCAATCATAGTGATGAACATGCTAAAAAACTCTTCAAGGCAACACGGCAAGGTATGAACTTACAAAAAGAGGAGACTGGAATGAAGGATTTCGCTACATTTTTAAAAGAAGACATGGAAGGTATGTCTCAGAAGTCTGGAGATAAAAGAAGTACAGACAGTGGCGCAGGAATGACAGCCCAAGGTGTTGCTAAGTACAACAGACGAACAGGTGGTAATCTAAAAACAGCAGTAACTACACCACCAAGCAAACTTAAAAAAGGCAGTAAAGCAGCAGGAAGGCGTAAGTCTTTTTGTGCCAGGTCCAAAGGTTGGACAGGCGAGAGAGGCAAAGCTGCTAGAAGGAGATGGAATTGCTAATACTTACTAGACTAGCTATAGCATGTGTAACAGCAGTATTTGGAAACGCTTTTAGTAAATGGTTTCTTAATACAAAAGTAGGCGCATGGTTTCAACTTAAAATAAACAAACTAATGTCATTCTTAGCAGATAGATATAACATAGAGGTTGCTAAGAAAGAAGCTAAATGGAGATCAGATTATCCTATGTTAGCTGAAAGAATAGATTTATTAGAAGATAAGGCACATTACAAATGTGGACTTTCAGACTTTGACGGCTTTGAACAGATCGATGAAAGAATTAGGAAGTTAGAGAAGAAATGAGTAAGATATTAATAGGAATTATTGTAGCCATGTGCTTAGGCTTTGGTGGCTACTACTGGATGACAGAAAAGCGTCTTACAGTTCTAACTGAGAACAACGCTAAACTATCAATAGCAAATCAAACAAATCAACAAACAATAGACAAACTTTCACAGGATTATGAGGAACAACAAGTACTTAATAAAGAGTTAGGTATAAAGTTAAAAGCCTCAGAAGCTTATGGAGATAACTTAGCTAAAAAACTAAGGGAACATGATTTAACAATGCTAACCCTAAAGAAACCAGGGTTAATTGAACGGAGGGTGAATAGTGCCACAGATAAGATTCTTAAAGATCTCGAGTCTAGTACTGCTACTGTTAATTAGTAGTGGTTGTAGTCTTATACCTGCACAGGTAGAAGTACAAACTAAATTCGTAGAGAAACAAATACCAATACAAGGACATCCTAAGGGTGTAACTATGTATCCTATGCAGTTTTATGCTGTAACAAGCGAGAACTACGAGGAGTTCAAAGAGAAATTTGAGAAAGAAAATGCAGATTTAGTATATTTTGCATTGAGTGTTCCGGATTATGAGAACTTATCTTTAAATATAGGTGAACTAAAACGCTACATAGAACAACAAAAGACAATCATTATATATTACGAACAATCCATAACAGGAATTAAGGCAGAAATAGTTTTGGAAGACGACAAAGCCAAAGACTAATCTTGTATAAATAAGAGTATGAAGACTTTTACAACATTCATGGAAGACTTAGCTTCAGGTAGACCAATGAAGAAACCTGTATCTAGTAATTTGTTACAACAAAGAGCTAAAGAAAATACTAAAGCTCTAAAGTCAGGTTTTATGAAGTTAACAAAACAAGAAAGAGATAAAGAAGCTCGAAGAATGTCAGAAGAGAAAAAGAATTGTGGGTGTGGCCAAGATCCTTGTATCACATATGGCAAAAAACAAATGAAAGAAGAAGACGGTTCGTATTATGGTAAACCATCACCAAGACTTAAAAAGAAAGTAAAAGGTGCCAAAGAAGTCGTTAATAATCCTTATTCTAAAGACGATGGTAAAACTGTTGTTGCAAAGCAGAAAAAATATCAGCCACAGCTGTCAAAAAGCAAACAAGGTATAAATAATGTACTGAAGTTTTTAAAGAAAAATCCGGATTATAAGATTGGAGCCCATAGCCTAAAGAAAAAATCTAAAAGACTAGGTGAAGCTACAGCATCAGAAGTATTAAAGAAAAGATATGCTTCCGATCATCCAGATGATAATCCACATAATCAGAAAAGAATTAAAGATCACCTTCCTGGTATGAAAACTTATAAATTGCACCCAGGTGCTAAAGCAACTGATGGTGGTGAATGGTCTAAGAAAGGCAAAATGAAAGCTTTAAAGAAACAAATTAAAAGACGCCCTGAACAATATGGAGTAACAGAATCAGCCAGAGATAATTACGATCCTGTAATTTCAGATAAAAGAACAAAAGAAAAACTTAAGAAGGCAGGGTTACCACCGGAGTCTCCTAAAGTAATGGAAGCTAAGAAACCTGTAGTACACAGCACAAAGCCAGACAGTCTTAAAACAATTAAGATTAAATATAACAAACCTATTAGAACTAAAGTAACAGACATTGGAGCTGGCGGAAAAGAGTATGTCAGAAAAGATTGGTCTGAAGAAACATTTAAACCTCATGATATGTGGAGTCCTAAAGGCGAGAAGAAATTTGCTAAAACAGAAAAAGAACATTTAGCATTAAAAGACAAAGGCTGGGGACACAATAATCCTAACAAATCAGAAGAAAAGAAAAAAGGATTAGACGGCAAAGCATGTTGGGACGGTTATAAGCAAATGGGCACCAAGAAAAAAGGTGGCAAAACTGTAGATAATTGTGTTAAGATGAAAGAAGAACAAATTCAAATAGTAACTAACTTAGATTTTAATGAAAGTATTGGTAACTTGGTAAGACGTGGGTTAGGTAAAGTTAGATCAGCTATTAAAGATTCAGAAAAGAGAACAGGCTTATCCGTAGACGCAAGTAAAAACAATACAAACAATCCAGTATCTGGCAAGAACATTGCTAAAAGACTGGCATCGCAAAAAAAAAGGTAGCAATACCTAACTCCGCTAAGAAAGACTTAGACAAACAATCCAAATCCAGAGATAAAAATTGGTGGAAACACCAAGACAAATCTATGTCTGAGGCAAGCACAAACAAATTTAGTCTAAAGGGAACAGAGGACGGGCCTTTAAGTTCTATGCCAAAAGGTACTAAGCCTATAGGAAGTCGAACTAAAAAGAACAAAGTATATGAAGATGCTCGATATGATCCTACACCAGGTGGTATGGAATGGGGCACACCTCAAGGCACAGATTATTTCAAATCATTAACACCAGGTGAAGGCAAAGAAAGAGAAAAGCCTTTAAAACCATTAAACATTAAAGCAAGAAAACCTGAAGACGAGAAGGGTGTTAAGGTTACAGAAGGCTATTGGCAAGATAGAAATGCCAAACAAAAAGAAACATTAGCTAAACATGATAAAGCAATGATAGACTCAGCAAAGAAGTCTATTAAGAAGTATGATGTTGCTAAAAAGATAAAAGAAAATTTAGATCTATCTCATATAGAAGATAAACAGGCAGACCATAGTAAACATCAATACCCTATTAACAATGAAGTAGAGACACACGACACAGGTGATAAGGGACATTGGCTAACAGGTAAAGATGGTGATTGGTATATAGAACAAGATGATATTACAGAGTTAGATAAAGAGGCAGAAAACTTTTCATTTAAGGATGCTGTAGATCTAGGACTATATGACGATGATGAACTAACTTATGATGACTACGATAATACACCAGGTTTTGATAATGAGACAGAAATTACTGAGGCACTATCAGTACAGGGTCGTTTAAAAAGACGATTTAATGCACGAAGAAACAAACAAAAATTAAAAGTAGCTAGGCGTATAGCATTACGAAGAGGATCTACTCCAGACAGACTTAAGAAGAGAGCAACCAGGGGTGCAAGGCTCATGGTTTACAAACGACTTCTCAGGGGTAGAGATAGAGCAGGATTACCACCAGCAGAGAAGGCTCGTTTAGAGAGAATGATTACTAGATTCCAACCACTAGTAAGTCGTATATCTGTTAAACTATTACCTCAGATGAGACAGAATGAAATTAAAAGACTTACATCAAGAGGTAAGTTAAAAGCCAAAACTAGTAAGAAATTTAAAGCAGCTAAACCAGTGAAGAGCGCTTCACAGAAAAGAGCTAAGAAGTTTAAAATAAAGGTTAACAAATATAAAGCACCTAAGAAGAAAGCAGTTAAAGCTAAATATGCTTCAGGTGGACCTACACTTAAGAAAGCAAGTAAAGCCTATAAAGCCTTTTCATATTCCATAGGTTAATCCAACATATAAATACCTGTATGAACCACGGTATTATAATGGGTGGTGTGGTTGACTATTATTATGATTCAATCAAACGAGCACCCGGCGCACATAAAATTGCTACACATCTTAGACGAGAAGGATGGGACGTCGAGGTATTAGATTTTGTTCAATCATGGACATTAGAAGAACTGCAAGAGTTCACAAGACAAAGAGTACATTCAGGTACAAAGTTCCTCGGCCTTAGTGCTACATTTTCCATTAGATTTAAAATACTATTTGAATTCGCCAGATGGTTTAAGAAAGAATATCCAGACATTCTAATCATAGGAGGCTCGCAGGCATTCCATAATTGTGAGGGACTGCCTTTAGATTATATGGTACATGGCTACGGAGAACTGGCTATGAGTGCTATTCTCAGAGGAGATGTTAAGTATCAGACACATAAATGGCTTAATGGACACAAATTTAGGCGCGTAGACGCTACACATGACTATATGGCAGCGCGTATGAAAGACCTAAGTACATATTACGAGGAAAGGGACTATATAGAGCCACAGGAGGTCCTTACAGTAGAGTTTGGTCGTGGGTGTATATTTAATTGCCACTTTTGTACCCTCACTTACAGGAACATTAAGGACGATCACAGCAGGGCTGAGGACAACTTATATAAGGAAATGTTGGAGAACTATAATAAATGGGGCACAACAAACTATTCTATATCAGACGAGACAGTAAATGATTATACAGAAAAGATAGAAAGATTTGCTGGTGCTATTAGAAAGTTACCTTTCAAACCTAATATGGCAGGTTATATTCGTGGAGACTTATTAGTACATAAACAAAAAGACTGGCAAGCAATCGAGGATATAGGACTCAATACACAATTCTATGGTATAGAATCTTTTCATACACCTTCAGCAAAGTCTGTAGGTAAAGGTATGCAGTCAGGTAAACTACAAGATGGTTTACTAGAATATAAAGATCACATGAGAAGTAAAGGACACTTTCAGGCACATTTAAGTTTAATAGCAGGCCTCCCACATGAAACATTAGATACATTAAGAACTACAAAGAAATGGATAGTAGAAAATTGGGTGGGACAATCATCACAAATAATGCCTTTATGGATTCCAGATCAACATAGGATATATGAGGAACAGAGTAGATTTGCAATGAACCCAGGCAAATATGGCTATACAAAAACAACAATGGAAGAAACTAGTAATGGATTCTGGGAAGACGCTCCTCATAAAAGATTTGGAAACTTGTATAGAGGCATAAAGTTTAGAGAGGAAAAACAAGAAGGCAAAGTAATATACAATACAGAAGAGAGTACATTCCAAGAAGAAATGTCTTTTATGAACTGGAAAAATGATACAACTAATTTATATCAGATACTTAATTTCTTAGAACATGAGTGGTATGTTGGTGATGAACAGTTATTCAAAGAACCTCCCTTACCCTTCTCATATCATAATTGGCTAATAGATCCTAATTATAAGTGGGAGGATATGTCTAAGCCTAAAGGAGAATTAAAAGTCCCTCAGGAATTAGCTAAAAACTTTATAGAAAATTATAAAAGGAAAAAGTTAGGATTAACTTCCTGATTTGTATAAATACCGGTATAAACTTAAAGAAGTGTAATATGGCATACGACAGAAAAAGACTAGACACTCTAATTAGGCAAGGCATGATGCCCGCCAAATCATTACCTATTTTACATAGGGCTTTAGATAAACTAAAAAGCGGTGTTAATTTAACACCATATGAGAGAGAAGGTATTTCTAAGTTAATGGATAAAGTAATGGGTTTCCAATTTGGAGATGATATTACATATAACCGTGCTAGATTACATACACAAAGAACAAGATATCAAACCGAGGAGAAGACAGTGGCAAAAGAAAAAGAAGGCGACATTATCATACATGACGGCTCAGAAGATGAGGCAGATGTATCAAGAGATAAGAAAGTTAAGAAAAATGCTAAGTCTAAACTTCTCAAAACTAACAAAGGAGATGGTATGAAACCTGAAGAAGAAATAAAAGAGGCTTCAGCTAGTAGACCCGCAGATAAAGAAATTGGGGATAAAGAATCTCCTAAGCAAGGGTCTTCTGTTAAGCCAGAAATAACGGACGGACCTAAACAAGATTCTAAACCTTCGATTAAGGAAGGCTTAATATCTGATTTAGATTCAGAAGGAATGAGAACAAGAGCTAGTAGACTAGGTAAGAGAAAAGGTAGAGTTTCTAAAGAGAAATTAGCCAAAGAACTTCCAGCAGCTCTTAGAAAAGAAAAACAAAAAGCAGGATTGTCAGAAGACATGGCTAAGTTCAATGAACTTTACAAAGAAAATCTAGAAAGAGCATTAGCTAATAACAATGTAGATAATGTTAGAGATATTCCTCTTAAAATTAAATCAGATCTTTTCAAACATGTAGAAGAAGCTACATACTCAGACAAACAAATTAAAATGGCTAAGGGTATAGCATTTGATCCTAGACATAAAGGCGGAGATTACTCAGGCGCTGCTAAAAAGGCAGAGAAAATTAAGAAAGGCCTATCAGATCATCCAGCAGTTTCAAACGCACTTAGACGAGCTAATGAAGAACTAGAACTAGGGTTAGATGAGGGAGCATTAAAAAACTTTGCCATGGACCATGGCTATGATTTTAAAAATCCACCAAAAAATCCAGATTCATGGTTAGCTAAGAAAGCAATTAAACATGGAATTGGACCTAAGAAAAAACCAGCAGCTAAGCCTGTTAAAGAATCTAAAATGGCTACTAAAGACCATGACGGAGACGGCAAAATAGAATCTGGTAAAGATGAATATTTTGGTTCTAAAGACAAAGCTATTAAGAAAGCTCTTAAGAAAGTGCCTGCTCTCAAGAAAGAAGAAACAGAAGTTAAGAAAACACCTAACCAAGCAGTTAGAGATGTTCATAGAACTGTAGCTGATGTACTTGCCGGCAGAACAATAGAAATTTCAGACGAACCATTAGTAGTAGATCCTAATGTAGAAATGCAAGCAGAACTAGATAGAACTGTTAATGTACAAGAAGGCGCCAGAGAAGACGCAATGAGAGACATTAAGAGAGATAAAGGCCATGGATTGGCTCCTATTAAAAAGGACCCTAAACCAGGTAAGTCAAAGCATGACGGTTCAGAGAATAAAGGCCCAGACCATATAGTAGCTCAATTAAGAAAAGCTGTTAGTTTAGGCGACAAACATGATGGTGTTAAATTCCAAGATGGAAAAACACACAAAGTCAGTGCAGCACATGCTCATAAATTTTTAAATAAATATATGGCAGGTAAGCCAGCAGACAAAGAGAAAATGCAGTCTCATGGACATGCGTCTCACGATAACTTTAAAAAACACATAGATTAATAGGAGAAAAATATGTCAAATTGGGGAGCAACTGACGCGGACGAAAGTAAGCCTAAGTATCTTACAACCGCTCAGAAAAAAGAAGTATATGCTAACGCCAGTGGTTGGGTAGTTGAAGCAGGTTCTACTATGACAGGAAATGGCCGTACAGGCGCTGATCCAGAAGTTCTAGTAGCCATGTCTTCTCTTACAACTAACCTAGGTGCAGCAGATATTACACAAATTGAATGGGTTACAACAGCAGCAGATAAGTCAGCAGGCTTTACGCTTTCAGCTATTGTAGGATTCAATGAAGAAGTAGATGTAACAGGAACACCACAACTATCAGTAACTAACGGCAACGAAGGTACTGGTTCAGGTCGTGGCCCACATGTACTTTCATACGCTAGTGGAACAGGTTCAAACGAACTTACATTCTCACTAGTTATAGCAGCAGCAAACGCAGCTACTAACGCAGACGATGTATTAAGCTTTGGAGCTAATCCACTTGCCTTAAACGGTGGCACAATTAAAGATAAAGGAACTTCAACAGTTTCTACTATCACAAGTGTAGCTGGTATTGGTACAGCAGCTGGTACATTAACAGTCGTAGCGTAAGGAATAAGTAATGGCAGATAGTAAACTTTCAGAGTTAACAGCAGCTACAACAGCAGCTGCAACGGATACAACTTATTTGGTTCAGAGTTCAGTCTCTAAACAAATAACAGTAGCAAACTTGTTTGGGAATGTATCTACTCCTGTACAGTTTACTAACTCCATTCAAATCGGAGATCATAATACAATAACAGCAGCTAGTGCAATTAACACAGCTTATAATGTTACATATATTAATGATCCTTCAGGCGGAGGTACTTGTTCTATAGGAGCAGGACTAGACGGCCAAATAGTAATTTTAATTATGTCTTCCAATAGTGGAGGCCACACAATCCAATTATCAGGAGCTAATGTGGTTAATACAATAAGTTTCGACGCAGCAGGCGAGAGTGCCACAATGTTGTATGATACAGGACTTAGTAAGTGGTTCTTCATTGGGGGAAGTGCAACAGTGACTTAAACTATGATTGAACTTAATGATGATAACTTTTTGATCTTTGCTATAAAAAACTACCAAAATCCTTCATGCACAGGGATGGCGGAGTTAGAAGATGATTTAAAAAGATTTAAATATTTAAAACGCTTGTTAAATAGATATGATAAAACAGGTGAGCCAAATGAAAGGCTAATTATAAATCATTTAATTCTTCTATACAATGTTTTTGGTAAGGGAACGACAGAGATGTTGTTTTATAAATTAGAAGAAAAATATTGGTCTAATTTAAAAACTTACTTGGTGTTCTTAAATAGAATGCCGTTAGAAGAAGTATATACGCAAGGTTTAAAATTAAATAAAGGTGTACATACACCAATGAATGAAGAACTAATTAAAGTATTAAGGAAAATTTAATGAGTAGAGCATTAGATGCAGTCGTAGGAATTAGGTTACTAAAATTATTAAGTACACCTATTCAAAAGTCTAAAGCATTCCAATTAGGAATTATAGATGCCGACGGCAAAAAACTCAAGAAACCTTCTAATACAAATGAAAGAAATGCTTATACATTACTTAATAGATTTGTATTTAAAGTTCAAAAGTCCTTAACAAGATCTTCTGATATGAATTCTCGTAGGCTGTTATCATTTGCAGCTGCTATGGCATTATTAAGAGAGTATGAAGAAAAAGATGATGAATTGGATGTAGGCGTTTTACTAGAACTTTACATGCAGGACGAAACGGTACAACAGCAGGCTAGACTTTTGGAATCCAATGTGTTATCATTAAAAAACTATATGGAAGAAATGAACGGAGTAGGTGGAGGAGCAGTAGCCGGTATAGGTGTAGGCCCTCAAGGTGAACCAGGAAGAGATCCTGTGTTTATGCCAATGAACAGAAGAAAAAAGAAGAAAAAGAATGCCGACAACAAATAAATATGATAGAGAAATAGCAACTATTAAAGCAGATGTAGCTGCTATAGGACATTTGTTCGGTAAACTAGACGATGCTATAGAAAAGATAGGGACAGCAAGTGCCAATATCAGTTCTATCCTGGCTGTTCACGAGGAACGGTTAGAAACTAACGAGAAGATTAACTTGGAAAGAAGAAGAGAATCAGAGGCAGCTGTAAAGGAGCTACATAGTAGAATCTCAACTTCTACAAGAGAAAACCTGGAGCAACACAATCGCATGTCAGAAAATTTAAAAAATTCAGAAGATAAAATTTTAGCAGCTATTAATGAATTGCGTAAAGATGTGAATCGTGAACAGGAACACTTAGAAGAAAGAATATCTAAGTTGGAACAATGGAGATGGATACTTATAGGTGTCTTAATAGCCATATCAGCCGTAGTACCAAACATGGGCAAAATCGTGTCCATGCTAGCAAATTAATTTTACCAAACGGTACAATAACTACTAGACAAACACTTCACTAGGTCGTATAATTACGACTATGTTACACATTGATTTGAAATATATTAATATGATCTCGCATCGGTTTGATAGATTCAAACGGAAGGATGATTACTTGTTTAATTTCCGTTGCCCTATCTGTGGCGACAGTAGTACCAAAAAGTCTAAAGCTCGAGGATACCTATATAAAAAGAAGAACGATATGTTCTATAAGTGCCATAACTGTGGTGCAGGTAAGACTTTTGGTGGATTATTAGAAAGTACTGATCCTATGCTACATAAGGACTATGTGCTAGAAAGATATAAAGCAGGTGTAACAGCTCCTCGAGCTAATACAGAACCAGATTTCTCAGGTATATTCACACAGCCTGAGTTTGGTAAGGAATCCTTAATAGACGAGTTAATGGATAGAGTCGACAAAATATATGAGCAATGTGAACTTTCAGACTCTAATCATATGGCTGTGGACTATTGTAAGAAAAGAAGGATTCCTAGAGAGAAATGGGATAGGCTATATCATATAGATGACATCTCAAAGATACATCAGTTAGCTCCTAAATATAAAAATAGGATTACAACAAATGAGCCTCGTCTTGCTATCCCATTCTTCTCTCGTTCTGGTAAGTTAACAGGGCTTACACTAAGAGACTATGGTAACAATCCTTTAAGATACATTATGGTAAAAATAAATGAGGAATCTCCTACAATTTTTGGCCTAGATTGTATAAGTAATGTTACACCTGTTAAAATAGTAGAAGGACCGTTGGACAGTTTATTTTTAGATAACTGTATAGCAGCAGCAGGTTCTTCATTTAACAAAATAAAAGACTTAGGTTTAGACAATCCAATAATTATTGTGGATAATGAGCCTAGAAACGAAGCAATTTGTAAGATCTTACACAACAATATTAAAGAAGGCCACAGGGTAGTTATATGGCCTGATTCTATTACAGAGAAGGATATTAATGATATGGTAATAGCAAATCTAGATGTTGAAGAAATTATAAATTATAATACATTCCAAAATTTAGAGGCAGAATTAAAGTTTAGATCCTGGAGAAAATGTTAATGAGTTTAAATAACCCTACAAACGAAAGAGAAATGAACCAAAGAAATATACGAGACTTACAACATCAACTCCACGAAGCGTACAAAAGAATCACCGCCTTAAATAATGAAATTAACAATTTACAAATACAGTTAGATAAAAAGGACAAGTAATGGCAAAGGCGGAGTATCACGGCATCACGGTTGATTTGGATAGAGATAAATTATTTGACTCCCTAGGCGTCCAAAGATTAAAAGAAAGTTACATGAAAGAAGAGGAGGGAAGTCCTCAAGAACGATTTGCTTTTGTTAGTTCCAAATTTAGTTCTAATCCAGAACACGCACAAAGATTATATGAGTACAGCAGTAAACATTGGCTGTCTTATTCTACACCCATTTTATCTTTTGGACGGTCCAAAAGAGGCATGCCTATATCATGTTTTTTGAATTATATAGATGATACAGCGGAGGGTTTAGTTGAAAACTTATCAGAAACAAACTGGCTTAGCATGCTTGGCGGTGGTGTCGGCATTGGGTTTGGTATTAGGTCAAGCGACGATAAGTCTACTGGGGTTATGCCTCATCTTAAGACTTACGATGCCTCGTGCCTCGCGTACCGTCAAGGGCGTACTAGACGGGGTAGCTATGCTACTTACCTTGATATTAGTCATCCAGATGTACTAATGTTCCTCGAAATGAGGAAGCCAACAGGCGATCCTAATATGAGATGTCTTAATCTACACCACGGTATAAACATTACAGATAATTTTATGCAAGTGATTGAAAGATGTATGACAGATCCAGAGGCAGACGACGGCTGGAACTTAGTAGATCCTAATTCAGGATTGATTAAGGATACAGTATCAGCCAAAGAACTATGGCAGAAGATATTAGAACTTAGAATGGAAACAGGGGAACCTTACATTCATTATATCGATACAAGTAATCGTGAAATGAAAGACTTCCAAAAAGAACTAGGACTACGAATAAACCAGAGTAATCTATGCTCTGAGATTATATTGCCCACTAACGAACAACGAACAGCGGTGTGCTGTCTATCATCAGTTAATCTAGAATACTATGATGCCTGGAGTAGACAACCACTATTTTTAAAAGATGTAGCAGAAATGCTAGATAATGTATTAACATTCTTTATTGATAATGCCCCTGATGAAGTAGGTAGAGCAAAATACTCAGCAAAACAAG
>Ga0228632_1000274_pt1 | contig 12797 bp, 16 predicted proteins | sample 40DmetaG_FD_183174 | JGI IMG/M metagenome (GOLD analysis project Ga0228632, IMG submission 183174) | Seawater microbial communities from Monterey Bay, California, United States - 40D | ecosystem: Environmental > Aquatic > Marine > Coastal | place: USA: California | collected 2016-11-04
CAATACTTTGCAGGTTTCTCAAGGAGAGGGTGTCTCTATATCTGATGTGGTAGCGTCTTTGTCAGAACAAAATATTCAGGTCTCTCATCTCAGGAGTTCGCAAAATAGACTAGAAGCACTTTTCTTATCACTTACCACTTAAACTAATATGTGGATTGCATACAAAACGATTGTCATTAAGGAGATACTGAGGTTCGTTAGAATTTGGGTACAAACAATCGTTCCACCAGTGATAACCACTTCACTATACTTGCTGATTTTTGGTGGTTTGATGGGCAGTAGGATAGGTCAGATGCAGGGTATAGAGTATATAGATTTCATCGTACCTGGAATTATTTTAATGACAGTAATTATGCAGTCTTATGCTAATACCGTTTCTTCTTTTTTTATGACCAAATATAATAACAGCTTTGAAGAGCTGCTTGTCTCAACAACGCCTAATTGGATTATTCTTCTAGGATTTGTTAGTGGAGGAATAGCTAGAGGTTTTTGTGTTGGACTAGCTGTAACTTTTACGATTTCTTTTTTTGTCGAAATTAAAGCCTTTAGTCTTTTAATTATTACAGTAACCTTTTTCTTAACTTCAATTATGTTCGCATTGGCAGGATTTATAAATGCGGTTTTTGCTAGAACTTTTGATGATATTTCAATAATTCCAAACTTTGTTCTTTTACCGCTAACTTATTTGAGTGGAATGTTTTACAGTATTGATATTTTGCCAAGTTTTTGGCGAGCATTGTCAGCATTTAACCCAATTTATTACATGATGGATGCATTTAGATTAGGGTTTCTAGGTATAGGCTCTGTAGAATTATGGAAAGCTTTTTTTGTGCCTATTTCAATGATAATTGTGTTGACTTTAGTTGCTAATGCACTATTAAACCGTGGGGTAAGTATTAAAACAGAATAGTTTATTTAGGAACCAATTACGCCTTCCTCACCGTTCATAATTCTTCTAATATTTTCTCGATGAGTGAAATAAATAAAAAGATTAATAAGAAAAATCACCATTGTAGCTCTTACATCATGGGTTGTAATGAAATAAAAATAAATTGGTGATAAAACTGTTGCTGTCAAAGCGGCTATTGAAGAGACTTTCATTACTTTTGCCACAATTAGCCAGATAATTGAAAACGTTAATCCAACAAAAAAGTTTAGGCCTATTAATCCTCCCAGATATGTTGCTACACCTTTACCCCCTTTAAATCCATAATAGATCGGAAAGACATGTCCAAGAAAAGCACAAAGCAAAATAATAGTTAAATCAAATAAATCAAAACCAAAATAGTGAGCCAGTAAAACTGGAGCTGCACCTTTAAGTCCATCAAATAATAGAACAAAAGCAGCGACGAACTTCCCGCCAATTCTCAAAACATTTGTTGCACCAGGATTTTTTGAGCCTTTCGTTCTAGGGTCTGGCAAGTTGCACATTTTACAAATAATAATTGCACTAGAAATTGACCCCAATAAATAACTTCCAATTAAAAAGTAAAACAAGCAGCGCTCCTAAATTATTTGCAAAATAAAATTCTTTTACAGCCTTAAATTATATCAATGAAAACATTTTATTGTGGTTTTAAGTTGATATCACAAAGGTATCATAATACTATTTTTGAAAAATATATGAATTATGGATATTGTTTTTGTTGAAGGTTTAAAAGTAGATACTGTGATAGGTATTTATGATTGGGAAAAGAAAATTCGTCAAGACATAGTGCTTGATATTGAAATGTCGTCAGATATAGCTGCAGCTGCAAAGACTGATCATATTGATCAGGCGCTTAACTATAAGAGCGTTTGTAAGAGAGTGGCTAGCTTTGTAAGAGATTCTAAGTTTGAGCTAGTAGAAACTTTGGCAGAGAAAATTTGCCAGATAATTCTTAATGAATTCGATGTTCAGTGGGTTAAGCTTACACTTAATAAGGGAGAAGCAATTACTGGAGCAAGTGGAGTTGGGGTCATCATAGAGAGGACTAAAAGTTTGTGAGCATTTTGCATCTGAATATTGGATCAAATCAAGACAGACGAAAAAATATTCGTTCTGCATTAGATCAACTTGATATTTTTTTTGAAAAAATCAAGGTTTCTTCGCTTTATGAAAGTCCATCTGAGGGTTTTGAGGGTAAAGATTTTTATAATGTTGGAGTCAATGTTGAAACCAATAAAAATGCTTCTGAAGTATTAGATATTTTGCACAAAATTGAAGACTCACTTGGAAGAAATAGAGCAGCGCCAAAATTCTCATCAAGAATTATAGATCTTGATCTTGTAATTTATGATGATATGATTGATGAAAAAATTAATGTGCCTAGAAAAGACATACTTAAATATGCGTTTGTTCTTGCACCCCTTTTAGAGCTTAATCCTGATGATATTCACCCCGAAAAAGGTGTTTCATACCTAAATCTTTGGGAAGAATTTGAGACTAATAAGGCTTTTGATTTGAATAGGTATGATATTGAAAAACTTTATAATTAAATGCATTGCAATTCATATACTGCAATAGAATTTTTCGTCAAATAATGAGTGTGCATTATCTAATTTGACTATAATTTTGTTCTGAACATACAATGACAAATAACATGAAAAAAATTACTGCACTGACCTCCGTAATTGCGCTAGCAATTTTTGTTTTCTTTGCCAATACATCTCAGGCCGAGTTTGTTGCTGGTAAAAATTATTTAGTCCTAGATAAACCTGTAGAAACTGAAACAGGTGATCAGATAGAGGTCAGAGAGTTATTTTGGTATTTTTGTCCTCACTGCTTCTCAGTTCACCCAAAGCTTGAAGAGTGGTCTAAGACAATGGATAGTTCAGCCCAATTAGTACTTCAACCTGCAGTTTTTCCTGGCTGGGAGTTTGGATCTACATTTTATTATGTTCTCGAGGAGCTTGGTGAGTTAGAACGTTTACATTCCTCACTATATAATGCGATTCATGTTCAGAAATTGAACCTAAAAACTCAGCAAGATTTTGTAACTTGGCTTTCATTAAATGGTGTTGATGAAGATAAGGCGAACAAGGTTTTCAAGTCATTCCCTGTAAAAGTTGCTGTTAATAAAGCAAAAGCTAATACTTATAAATATCGAATTACTGGAGTTCCTGTTTTTATAGTCAATGGTAAGTACACTGTCAATGCTACTAGTGCTGGAAGTGAAGAGAAAATTTTTGAAGTAATTGATTATTTAATTCAAAAAGAAAAACAATAATACATGGATAGGCCAAAAGCCGATTCAGTTTTATTATTTTCAGGATTGGATCCTTCTGGAGCAGCAGGTATTTCTGCAGACATTGAAACTATTAATCATTTTGGTCTCACTCCGCTACCCATAATTACATCACTAACTGCTCAAAACACTCAAAGATTAGATTCATTTGAGGTGCCAAAAGATAGTCTTATAGAAAAGCAATTCGATCTAATTGATGAAGATATTTCATTCAATACAGTAAAAATTGGATTATTGGGCTCTGTAAGTCAAATAAAAACAATATCCCGATTGCTCAATAAAAAGAAATCACTAAATGTTATTCTAGATCCAATACTGATGTCTGGAACCCAGGAAAATTTCAGTTCAAATAAAATGATTGGTGCCATGAAGAAATATCTTTTTCCAATGAGTACGATACTTACTCCGAATCTTGAGGAGCTCAATTTATTGGCTCCTGGTCTGGCTGAGCAAGAAGCAGTCTCAAGTTTGAATTGTTCTTGGGTCTTAGTGACAACTTCAGACTCCTCTAAAGTTGATATTGAGCACCGTCTTTATCATGAGTCAATCTTAAAACGCAGATATAAGTATAAAAAGTTACCAGGTAAATTTCATGGATCTGGTTGCACATTATCTAGTGCTATTTCAGCTTTAATTGCAAAAGGAATGGCCGTTGAAGATGCTTGTGATGAGGGGCTGGAATACACTTACCAATGTTTATTAAATGCGAAAAAGCTTGGTAAAATGCAGTATCATCCGATTAGAGCTTCTTATAAATCAAAATGACTTTTATTGAAAAATGGTTAAGATCAGATATTAAGAATATCAATGCTTACCATGTTCCTGAATCTAAGAATCTACTTAAACTAGATGCAATGGAAAGCCCTTTCGGCGTTCCAAGTGATTTGAAAGAGGAGTTTCTTGAGTATATTGATAAGGCAGAGGTTAACAGATATCCGGATGCTGCATCCACTCAACTTAAGGATACATTAAGAGATCTTATGGATATTCCAGAAGAGTATAAAGTTCTTCTTGGAAATGGTTCAGATGAGTTAATACAGTTATTGGCGCTTGCTTGTAATGAGGACGATCTTATTATGAGCTTTGAGCCAAGTTTTGTCATGTACGAAATGGTGTCAAAATATGCCCATTTAAGATATCAAGGAATCCAGTTGGATTCTAATTTTGATATTAATCTCAGGAAGTCAATCGAAGCTATAAAAAACAAAAATCCCAAGCTGATATTTATTGCATATCCTAATAATCCAACTGGAAATGCCTTTGACTATGATGCAATCATTGAGATTATAAAGACTACAGATGCCTTGGTTGTTCTTGATGAGGCCTATTATGCCTACTCAGATAGAAGTTTTTTATCTGAGATTTCTAATTTCTCAAACTTAGTAGTTCTTCGAACTATATCAAAAATAGGTTTTGCAGGGCTTAGACTTGGTCTTTTAATTGGCAGCGAGGAAACAATTAACCAACTAAATAAGTTGCGACTTCCTTATAACATCAATGTGCTTACACAAGCGAGTGCCAATTTTTTACTTCAAGATAAAGAGCGGATTGTTAAAAATGCAGAAGTATTGATTGAGGAAAGACAGCGTCTTTTTGAAGAGCTATCTTTATTTACTCAGTTAAAAGTTTTTCCATCTCAAACTAATTTTCTCCTTGTTCGATGTGAAAATGCAGACTCACTGCATAGTGCATTAATCACTAATGGCATCCTAGTCAAAGGGTTTTCACCAGACTCTGCGCTTTCAAACTTTATTCGGATAAGTATTAGTGAGCCAATTGAAAATAATGCTCTTTTAGAGGCTGTAAAGGAATATTATGGTGAATAGAGATGAGTTAAATAATTATTGCGCTAATTTTTTAAGTGTTAGTAAATATAAAGATTACTGTCCTAATGGATTACAGGTAGAGGGAAGTCTAAATATAAATAAAATTGTCAGTGGCGTTAGCGCTAATCTAGATTTGATTGAATTGGCTATTGATGAGAAAGCAGATGCTATTTTTGTACATCATGGCATCTTTTGGAATAATGAGTCTAACGTTATTGTTGGGTCCAAACGAAAAAAGATTGATTTACTAATTAAAAACAATATTAATTTATTTGCTTACCACCTGCCGTTAGATGCTCATTCAGAGGTAGGAAATAATGTTGAACTGGGAAGAATTCTTGGTATTAAAAACATGAAGTCAGTTGACGACAGTTTGCTCTGGCATGGTGATTTAGATACTGATTTAATGAACTTTACCAGACTCATTCAAAAGGAGTTAGGTAGAGTTCCTGAAATATTTGGCAGAAAAAATAATTCAGTCAATAGCATTGCATGGTGCACCGGTGGAGCTCAAGGATTTATTGATGAGGCAATTAACCTTAATGTTGATATTTATCTTAGTGGTGAGGTTTCTGAAAGAACGCCAGCAGTAGCAAAAGAAAATAACCTGACATATATTTCTGCTGGTCATCATGCAACTGAAAGGTATGGGGTTCAAGCCCTTTGTGAACACCTTTGCACTAAATTTAAATTGAAACAACAATTTATTGAAGTCAACAACTCTGTTTAATCAAAGTCAAATTTGGAATGCTCATGGAGCGAATTAATCTATCTTCTTCTACTAGCCTTAGTCGAATAGTTTATGGTATGTGGCGTTTGGCTGAAGATACCAATGTATCACCAAAACATATTCTTGAAAAAATTAATATTTGTTTGGAGCAAGGAATTACTTCATTTGATCAGGCGGCAGTTTATGGCTTATACACTTCTGAAGCATTGTTTGGTGAAGCTTTAAAGGAAAATCGATCCTTAAGGAATCAGATTGAGATTATTACTAAATGTGGAATAGTAAACCCCTCTTCTAGGTATTCTAATGCATCAGTAAGTCATTATGACACCTCAAGGGAGCATATTTTTAATTCTGTAGATGCCTCTTTAAAAAATATGTCAACAGATTATTTAGACATGTTATTAATACATCGTCAGGACCCTTTTATGGATCACTTTGAGACTGGCAAGGCATTAGATGATCTTGTTTTATCTGGGAAAGTTAAAGAAGTAGGTGTATCCAACTTCAGACCTTGGGACTTTAATCTTTTGCAATCTGCTATGAAAAGTAAATTAGTTACGAACCAAATTGAACTTTCTTTAGCTGCAACTGATGGATTCACAAATGGCGATCTTGCTTTTCATCAAGAAAGAGCAACTACTATAATGGCTTGGTCACCTCTTGGGGGCGGAAGACTGATGAAGGGCAAGGGGCCTCTTGGCAAGGTTTTGTCCAAAATAGCAGCCAATCAAAATGTTGATATTGCTGCGGTTGCTGTTGCCTGGTTATTGGCACATCCCGCAAAGATTTGCCCTGTTATGGGAACAAATAATTTAGATAGAATAGCAAAAATTTCTGAAGCAATGAATGTTAGGATGGGTCGTGAGACTTGGTTTGAACTTTACACTGCATCGTTTAATGATGGTGAGTTGCCATGGCGACTGCCATAATTTATTAAAAAACTAGGGATTATTCTTCTTTAGAAGTACTATATTTACAAAAGTATTGCAGATATTCATGAAGATTAGGCCTAGTACTTTATAATCTATAGTTTTTTTAATGCCTTAGAACATTATGAGTCAAAAATATAACGTTGCAATTGTTGGGGCAACTGGTGCAGTTGGTGAAACTTTGATTTCTATTCTAGATCAAAGGAATTTTCCTATTGAAAATTTATATCCTTTAGCTTCTAAACGCTCTGCAGGTAGTAAAGTGTCTTGCCAAGGGAAGTCATGGGTGGTTCAAGATCTGGATACATTTGATTTTTCACAAGCTCAAATTGGATTATTTTCAGCTGGAGGTAGCATCTCAGAGAAATATGCGCCTATAGCAGCAGAACAAGGATGTATTGTTATAGATAATACGTCTCATTTTAGGCGTGATGAGGATATTCCATTGGTTGTGCCAGAAGTCAATCCTCATGCGATTGCTGAATATACCAATCGTAATATTATCGCCAATCCAAATTGTTCAACTATTCAGATGCTAGTTGCGTTAAAACCCATCTATGATGCGGTAGGTATTTCTAGAATCAATGTTGCCACGTATCAAGCAGTCTCTGGAAGTGGTAAAGAGGCTATTACCGAGCTTACTACCCAAACTGCCAACCTTTTAAATGGCAATGATGTTGAGGTTGATGTTTATCCTAAGCAAATAGCATTTAATGCCATTCCTCATATTGATACATTTCAAGAAAATGGTTACACGAGAGAGGAAATGAAAATGGTATGGGAGACTCAAAAAATCTTTGAAGATGATGAAATTTTGGTTAATCCTACTGCGGTCAGAATCCCGGTAGTTTATGGTCACTCAGAGGCGGTACATATTGAAACAAAAGAGAAATTAACTGCTGAAGATGCAAGAAAACTGCTCGAAAATGCTGAAGGTGTCGAGGTGATGGATAAAAGAGAGAATGGTGGTTATGCAACACCTTTCCTTGAAGCAACTAATAATGATGCAACATATGTCAGCAGAATTAGAGAGGATATTAGTTTTGAAAACGGACTAAATTTATGGGTAGTTTCAGACAATATTCGAAAAGGTGCAGCGCTTAACACTATTCAGATTGCTGAAATACTCATCAAAGACTATATTTCATAAGATAAAATCAAAAAATGGTTATTAAAGAGAGAAAGACAAATGAAACTGATATCAAGGTAAGTCTTGAGCTCTATGGTATTGGAAAAGCTAATATAGATACTGGGGTTCCATTTTTAGATCATATGCTAGATCAAATTGCGCGCCATGGATTAATGGATTTAACCATTAGCTGCAAAGGTGATACTGACATAGATGACCATCATACTGTTGAAGATATTGGGATCACTTTAGGCCAAGCATTTTCTGATGCGGTAGGGGATAAAAAAGGACTTACACGATATGGCCATTCATATGTTCCATTAGATGAGGCGTTGTCAAGAGTCGTCATAGATCTGTCTGGAAGACCTGGACTGGAATTAGGTGTTAAGTTTACAAGAGATAGGGTTGGATCATTTGATCTTGATCTTATTAGAGAATTTTTTCAAGGATTTGTTAATCACTCTTTAGTGACTTTACACATTGATAATTTGAAGGGAATCAATTCACACCATCAAGCTGAAACAGTCTTTAAGGCTTTTGGTAGAGCGCTTAGAATGGCGACAACACCTGATGAAAGACAATCGGGAGTTATTCCATCAACAAAGGGCTCGCTCTAACTAGTCAGGCATAACATCATGCAAACAATCGCAATTGTGGACTATGGAATGGGAAATGTCCGTTCCGTTCAGAAAGCGCTTGAGTATGTTGCACCAAGTGATAATTGTATATTGACTAGTGATCCTCAAGTTTTAAGAGACTCTGACCGCATTGTATTTCCAGGTCAAGGAGCAATGGGTTCATGCATGAGCGCCCTCGAGGAAAACTCGTTAGTTAATGAAATTAAATCATCATTCAAATCTAAACCATTTTTAGGTATTTGCTTAGGTTTACAGCTTTTATTTGACTCAAGTGAGGAAAATAATGGGACAAAAGGATTGTCAATTGTTCCAGGAAAAGTTGTTAAATTTAAAAATAGTGAATTAAAAATACCACATATGGGATGGAATAATGTAAATCATTCTAAAGATCATCCACTTTGGTTCAATATTGATAATAATAGTCGTTTTTACAGCGTACATAGTTACTATGTGAAACCAGTCAACGAAGATTGCGTTTTTGGAACTACAAATTATGGACATGAATTTGTATCTGCGATTGCTCTAGACCATGTTTTTGCAGTTCAATTTCATCCAGAAAAATCACAAAATGATGGCTTACAACTTTTAAGGAATTTTGTAAACTGGTCCTAGCGGTTTCTTATTAATTGATTTAATTAAGCTCTTTCAGAGATCTGAGGTAGTATTCTAGATCCATTGGTTTATTGTATTTCTGTGAGTTAAAAATCATTTCAGCGATGTGTTCCATCATTATGTGCTCGACCTGGTGCGCATCATTATATTTTTTTAATAAATTACTATATATTTGCTTAATTCCCTTTGGCTGATTTAAACTTATTTGATCTTGCAGAGTTAAGTGAAGATTGATATGAAGAAATGGGTTTGTTCTTCCTTGTTCCGGAAAATATTCTGTTTCTAAATCATTAATAATGTTTTGATATTCTGGGTGCTTTTCAATTATTTTGACTAATTGAAGCTCCAAAGGGTCTAAAGTTTGATTTGAGTTGTGTTTACCCCAGGCATGAGCTAAATATTTTCTTTGCTCAGATCTGTCAGCAGTAAACACTTTGCCTAGATATTTTTCTCTTCATATTCACACAAATCAAGAAGTGTGCAGTCAGTGCAATGCGGAGATCTAGCTTTACAGACATATCGACCATGAAGAATCATTAGGTGATGAGCTGGAACTTTGAACTCATCTGGTATAAATTTAATTAACTTTTTTTCAACTTCTAGGACAGTTTTTCCGGAAGCAATTGCTGTCCTATTGGCCACTCTATAGATATGCGTATCAACAGCAATTGTGGGTTGTCCAAATGCAGTATTAAGAACTACATTTGCTGTTTTTCTTCCAACACCAGGAAGGGCTTCTAGTTCTTTTCTGGTCTCAGGAACTTCAGAATTATATTTATCAATGAGTATTCTGCAAGTTTGAATAATATGCTTTGCCTTTGAGTTAAACAACCCAATGGATTTAATTGTGTCTCGAAGCTTATCTTCACCCAATTCAAAAATTGATTCAGGGGTATTTGCAAGGGGAAACAAGATATCAGTTACCTGATTTACACTCTTATCAGTCGCTTGAGCAGATAAAGTAACCGCAACAAGCAGTTCGAATGAGGTTGAATAGTTTAGCTCAGTTGTAGGATTTGGAATTTGCTTCAAAAGCCTACTAAACATTTCACTTCTTGTTTCTGCGTTCATTTGAACCTTTTTGGTTTAACTATGGGTGAAATATTATACTTAATTTTTATATATTTATCAATAACCAGTCTGTTTTCAAATAAATGAATTCGCGTAGTCTTCAAGCTGTTTCCATAGATTTTTTTTATCTGGACTGATATCTTTTAGATGATTCAAGCTTCTTTCAAAGCTATCAATGGAAAGAAAACCGTTTTCACCATTTTGTATTCTAGATTGAACTATTTCAAACCATTGTTCCTGTTCAAAATCATTCAGATACTGAGGATAATTTCTTGCTTTAAAATTTAAAAAAAGTTTTGTTAATTTTTTGTCTTCAAATGCGGGACTATAATTAGCAAAATCTTGAGTTGAAAGATTTTGTATCTCATTACTAATAGCTCTGTCATGATTGCTAACAAAGCCATCATAAAGAGATTGATCAACATCTGAACTTTGCTTTCTTTCAGATGGTTGTTTATATATTGATTGAACTTTCTGTTGAATTTTTAATCTATTTGTCTGGATAAATTCTAAATTTTTTAAACAACCCTCCATATCAATATGAAATTTTTCTATAAGAGCAGGAGAGAGTTTAAAGCTATCTTCATTTGGACTGCAAACAAACATAGGGCTTTTATTAAATACTAGTTCATTCAACTCAAGCTTCTCAAGACCTTTTGGTAAGTCAGCTTTTCTAGTAAATGTTAGTTTTTTTAGCTCTTCCTCATCAAGCTCTAAAAGAATCTCTGGATCTTGATTCAAGTTAAAAACAATTGCACGATCAGAATAATCAGGATGATAGCAGATTGCAGTTACGAGTCTTGTAAATGAAGACTTATAGCCAAAGCCAGAGGAGGTTAAAAGCATAGGATAAAAAAGCTTGACGAGTTTTTCCACCTCTTTTTTATTTCTTAGACTCAATGCATATTCAAAGAATTTAGGCTGAGTCTTTTTGATGATTGAGGCAATTCCAATGGTCGCTCTTACATCGGCCATGGCATCATGCGCATTACTGTGCTCAATGTGATTTGCGGGAGCAAGGTTGTCTAGTTTAAAAATAGGCCGATTTTGATTATTTCTTACCCAAGTCAAGCTTCCTTCCTCTTTGTGAGCATAACAAAATCTAGCAACATTTAAGATATCCCACCTTGAATTGCCATGTTGCCAATGCCATGAGTATGGATCTAAAAAGTTTCTAAATAGGGTATGCCTAGTATATTCATCATCAAAAGCAATTGAGTTATATCCAACAATGCAGGTCTCAGGTTTTGAAAACTCTGCATGGATTTTTTTTATGAACTCATGCTCAATAAAGCCTTTTTCTTCACAGAGTTGTGGGGTAATGCCAGTGACTGAACATGCTTCAGGTGCTGGGAGAGAGTCACGGGTGGGTTTACAATAAAACATATGCTCGTCAAGAATATTAAGATTTTCATCCGTTCTAATTCCTGCAAATTGAGCAATTCTTTGAACTTTTGGAGAAAGGCCAAAAGTTTCGTAATCATACCAATAGAAAGTTTTCATATCCCAATTAGTTTAAACAAAAATACATCGACTGACTCAGATATCCAAGAAATGAAGAAGAAAGAATTAATTTAAACCAATAAGACACACACTCTTCTTAATCTTATTCAAATAAGAAAAATTTTTCTAAACTGTTAGTTTATCGAAGATAAAACTTGTAAGCAGTCTAGAGGGGGAAAAAGGAAAAAACCCAGCTTTGGGCTGGGTTTAAAAAAACTTTTAAATTATTTTGCTACGACGTTTGCAGCTTGAGGGCCTTTGGCAACATCTTCAAGTTCGAACTCAACCTCTTGACCTTCCTCAAGAGTTTTGTAGCCATCACCTTGTATTGCTCTGAAGTGAACGAATACATCGTCACCACTTTCTTGCTCAATAAAACCAAAACCTTTTTTTGCGTCAAACCATTTAACGCGACCTGTTGTTGTAGACATGCAGTCTCCTAAAAAAAAATAAAACATGGAAAAGATGCAACCAACCCAAATCACTGTGAAACCGACATACTACGAAGCAACAACACAACATCAAAATCAGCTGAATATTAACCAGCAAAGCCAATTTTAACCTAAAAATCTAATAATGTATATTTATTTAATTTGGCCACAAATAACTATCTTCTTGATCGACTTCTTGAGAATTTTTTATCTCTATTTGTTTTTGGCTTGCCTTTTCTTCGTTTTTTAGACGAGTCCCTTTTAAAATGACTAGACGACTCTCTGGGAGCTGTTTTATTGTTTTTTTCAGTAAGCTCTTCCATGTTGAGCTTTTTGTCAAACACCTTAGTATTTTTAAGAATTTGAAGAGTTTCTTTTGGCATCTCATCAGGTAAATCAACGGTTGTGAAGTCTTGATGTATTTGAATTGCTCCGATAAATGCACTACTTATTTCAGCTTCATTCGCAATAGCTCCAAGAATATTGCCTGGCTTAATATTATCTCTTCGTCCCAATGATATTTTGTATCTTCTCATTTGGATAGATGGATTATCTTTGAGAGGTTCTGCGTGGATTGAAATTGCAATAGTTTTCTTATCTTTGGAGTCTATTATGGGCTGAATAATCTCTTTTTCGCTGAGTAATAAAGGCTCTGTGCCCTGAGCCATTAAGGCAAGTGAGGATGCAATTTTAAATAGATC
>Ga0228632_1000299_pt1 | contig 12210 bp, 10 predicted proteins | sample 40DmetaG_FD_183174 | JGI IMG/M metagenome (GOLD analysis project Ga0228632, IMG submission 183174) | Seawater microbial communities from Monterey Bay, California, United States - 40D | ecosystem: Environmental > Aquatic > Marine > Coastal | place: USA: California | collected 2016-11-04
AGTAGTCAATAATAAGAATATCACTCCTACTACATGTAAAAATGTATTTTGCTGAATTCCTACCCAAACTTCTTTTAAAGAACCTAAGGAATTTGGAGTTTTTGGAGCACCTTTTAGCTCACTAATCGTTTTTAATAATGCTGCAATAATTAGAAAAGCAGAAACTATGATTGCTGCTAGAATATAAATTAACCACTGGGGTGCTTCTTTTTGATTTCCAGAAGCTGAAACTGGGCCTGAAGCAACAACAGGTTTTGGATCACCCACTTCAGTGTAGTAAAGAATGTCGTCTATCTGTGTATCTGAGAGCTGTGGAAAAGCAGACATAACACTACCATTATATTCATTAAAAATTGCAATGGCATCTTTGTCTCCAGAAGCTCTAAGAGCTGCATTGTTTTTTATCCAAGATTTTAACCAATCATTCTCTCTTCTTTCTGTAACCCCTGCAAGAGCAGGACCAATGAGTTTTCTATCTAACTTATGGCAAGAAACACAAAGGTTATTGTATAATTTTCTACCCTCTTTTTGACGGGCAACATCTACAGCATCTTGTGCCATAGCTGAAAAACTTAAAGAAAATAATAATAGAAATGTAAAACTCTTAAGAAGTAGGTTGGTTAGTCTTTTGTGTAGATATACACTTTTCATATTCACAAACTATTTGTTTAGTATCAAATTACTCTAATTCTAACCAAAATTCGGCTCAAAAAACCGCTCTTAATTAGAAGCACAAAAGTACTACATATATGTAAATTTTGAAATGCTAAAGAGCTGTTAAATATTAATTTATATTTGTTCTAAATAAGGTTATTTTACAATATATTTATGATGAAGTTGTTAACTTTGTAATGTGTCATTTTTTATGAAAAAATCAGTGTTTAAAGTATGTGTTTTTTTGGTAGTTTTTTTAACTACTAATTTCTCCTATTCTCAGTCAAAAAAATCTGAAAACACCCTTATTAGTGAACTTATTTTAAAGAAAAAAAAGTTCAATAAAGAATTTGGTTATGGTTTCAGAATACAACTATATAATGGGATTGAAGCGGTTGCTAAGAAAAAAATGGCAAAGTTTAAATCTGATTTTCCTGAAATTAAAACACATCTTATTTACAGGCAACCGGAATGGAAAATACAAGTTGGTTTTTACAAAACCAAGTTAGAGGCTGATAGGGCCTTACTAGAATTGAAAAGAAAATATCAGAGTGCAATTGTAATCCCTTTAGGAAAATAATACCGATAATGATAAAAAAAGCCTTGTTTAACAAGGCTTTTTTTATTTAAGATTATTTTAATTTCTTCTTAACCGCTACTTCCTGATAAGCTTCTATGGAATCTCCTTCAGCTATATCATTATAATTTTTAATTTGAAGACCACAATCATAACCTTTTGCAACTTCTTTTACATCATCTTTAAATCGTTTCAAAGAGGTTAACTCTCCGTCATGAACAACTATCCCATCACGAATAATTCTAATTTTAGAATTTCGGAAGATTTTACCATTCATCACCATACAACCTGCAATATTACCAACCTTAGAAATTTTATATACTTCTCTAATTTCAACACTACCTGTAACTTCTTCTTTCATTTCTGGAGACAACATTCCTTCCATAGCGTCTTTAAGATCATTTATAGCATCGTAAATGATGGAATACGTTCTAATGTCTACTTCTTCTCTATCTGCAATTATTCTTGCATTAGATTGTGGACGAACATTAAACCCTACAATAATAGCATCAGAGGCCGTAGCTAATAAAACGTCTGATTCTGTGATTGCCCCTACACCTTTATGTAAAATGTTAACTTGTATTTCTTCTGTTGATAATTTCTGGAAAGAATCGGTTAGTGCTTCTACAGAACCATCTACATCTCCTTTTAAAATAATGTTTAGCTCCTTGAAATCACCTAATGCAATTCTTCTTCCAATTTCAGCTAATGTTAATGTTTTCTGGGTTCTTACAGATTGCTCACGTTGAAGTTGAGATCTTTTTGATGCAATTTGCTTCGCTTCTCTTTCATCATCAAACACATTAAATTTATCCCCAGCTTGAGGAGCACCGTCTAATCCTAAAATGGAAACAGGAGTTGATGGGCCTGCCTGAGCAACGTTATTACCCTTGTCATCAAACATAGCTTTTACCTTCCCACTATTTTTACCTGCCAAAATATAATCCCCAATTTTTAAAGTACCTGCCTGAACTAAAATAGTAGTTACATAACCTCTACCTTTATCAAGTTGAGCTTCAACAACAGCTCCTATAGCATTCTTATTTGGATTCGCTTTTAATTCTAAAATTTCAGCTTCCAATAACACTTTTTCAAGTAATTCTGGAATTCCTTCCCCTGTTTTAGCTGAAATATCTTGAGATTGAATACTTCCTCCCCATTCTTCAATTAATAAATTCATTGAAGATAATTGAGTTTTTACGTTGTCTGGGTTAGCATTTGGTTTATCAATCTTATTTATTGCAAATATAATTGGAACACCAGCCGCTTGAGCATGAGAAATTGCTTCTTTTGTCTGAGGCATAACATCATCATCTGCGGCAGCTACAATTATAACTAAATCTGTAACTTGAGCACCACGTGCACGCATGGCTGTAAAAGCCTCATGTCCTGGTGTATCTAAAAATGCTATTTTCTGATCTCCCACATTAACAGAATATGCTCCAATATGCTGAGTAATCCCTCCTGATTCACCTTCAATAACGTTAGCTTTTCTTATATAATCTAATAGTGAAGTTTTTCCATGATCAACATGTCCCATAACGGTAATAATAGGTGCTCGCCCTACTAAATCTTCTGGTTTATCAATAACTTCTTCAATTGATTCTTCTACTTCTGCTCCAACAAATTCTACAGTATGATCAAATTCTTCAGCTACAATTTTAAGAGTTTCAGCATCTAATCGCTGATTCATTGTTACCATCATTCCTAACATCATACATGCAGAAATAATTTCTGTAACGGCCACCTCCATCATGGTAGCAACCTCACTTACAGTTACAAACTCAGTAACTTTTAAAACTTTTCCTCCTAGTACCTGTGCTTCAGTTTCAGCATCTGATAATTCTCTGTGAGCATCTCTTTTGTTTCTTCTATATTTAGCACCTTTCCCTTTGGATGATTTACCTTGAAGTTTCTCTAAGGTTTCTCTTACTTGCTTTTGAACTTCAGCTTCAGTAAGTTCTCTTTTTACGGGTGCTGATCTTCTTTGATTGTTACCACCTCTTGAACCTCCTGGCCTCCCTGTTCCTGACCTTGAACTTCCTGGACCACCAGCTCCAGAAGTTCTATTTTGATTCCCTTGACCGGGTACTCCTGGTTTACTAATTCTTTTTCTTTTTCTCTTGGAAGCCTCGTTTTTATTTGGTGCTTTTGATTTGTCTTCAGGTTTTTTCTTCGCCTTTTCAAATTGTTTGAGATCAATTTTCTTACCTGTTAACTTTGGCCCATTTAGCTTTTTATATTGTGTTTTAATCGTCTCAGATTGTTCAGAAGAATCTGATGACTCAACTTGTTCAGAAGAATCTGATTTATCCTCTGTTTTTAAGTCTGAGTCTTCTTTATTATCTGAAGAATTTTCTTTTTTATCAGTTGATTCAGAAAACTTTTCATTAGATTTTTGAGCAACTTCCTGCCCTTCAGTTATAACTGTTTCATTTTCTTCTTCCTCACTCTCAGTTTTTTTCTAACATCAGGTTTGTTGTTAGTTTCGGCTTTTTTTGCATCAATATCAATCTTACCTACAGTCTTAATTTGAAGTTTCTCCGCTTTAGCTCTCAGTACTTCTTCTTTCTTTTCTTCCTCTAACCTCTTTCTTTCAATCTTTGCCTCCAACTCAAGCCTAATTGCTTCTTTCTCCTTGCGTTTTTCTTCACCAACTTCCTTGGATGCAGCTTTTTTGTTAGCATCTGTTTCAAAACCGTCTTGAAGTATCTGATATATTTCACTTGATATTTTTGTAGTTGGTCTTGCTTCAATCTGGTGACCATTTTTTGCAAGATATTCTACAGCTCTATCAAGAGAAATATTTAATTCTCTCAGCACCTTATTAAGCCTCACTGTTCTACTTTCCGACATATACTCGTGTTAACCTTTTATTTGTAAAAGTATTATTTTTTATTGATAATTAATCCTCGAATTCTTCTTTTAGAATTCTTTGAACATCTAGGATGGATTCCTCTTCTAAATCTGTTCTCTTCAATAATTCTTCGACAGAAGCATCCAATACACTTTTTGCTGTATCTAATCCAATATTTTTAAATTCTTGAATAATCCACGCCTCTATCTCATCACTAAATTCTGTAAGCTCAACATCCTCCTCTTCTAAGCCTTCTCTCTGAACATCTATATCGTATTTTGTTAGTTCACTAGCTAAACGGATATTAACACCACCTTTACCAATTGCTTTTGATACTTCTTCGGGCTTTAAGAAAACATTTACACGCCCTTTCTTTCCGTTTTTATCTTCTTCGTATTCTTCAATTTCCATTGAGACAACCTTTGCAGGACTAAGTGCTCTAGATATTAATAACTGTTCATTTTTGGTGTAATTAATTACATCTATGTTCTCATTTCCTAATTCACGAACAATTCCGTGAATTCTAGAACCTTTCATACCAACACAAGCTCCTACAGGATCTATTCTGTCATCATAAGAATCTACAGCTACTTTTGCTTTTTCTCCTGGGATTCTTGCAACCCTTTCAACAGTAATTAGTCCATCAAAAACTTCTGGAATTTCTTGTTCAAATAATTTTACTAAGAAATCTGGTGAGGTTCTAGATAATATAATTGCTGGCTTGTTACCTCTTAACTCTACTGTTTTGATAACTCCTCTGACAGAATCTCCTTTTCGAAAAAAATCTGAACGAATTTGTTCGCTTTTTGGTAAAACAATTTCGTTTCCATCATCATCAAGCAAAATAATTGCATTATGACGTATGTGATGAACTTCCGCGCTGTATATATCTCCTTCTAATTCCTTGAAGTGTTTAAAGATATTTGTACTATCGTGTTCTTGAATTTTTGAAATTAAATTTTGACGTAATGCCAATATTGCTCTTCTCCCAAGATCATAAAGCTTTACCTCTTCAGAAACGTCTTCACCTATCTCAAAATCAGGTTCAATTTTTCTAGCTACTGAAAGTTCAATTTCTTCATTATCATCTTCAACTTCATCATCGGCTACAACAACTCTATTTCTCCAAATTTCTAAATCTCCTTTGTCAGGATTGATAATGATGTCAAAATTTTCATCTGAGCCAAATTTACGGTTTAAAGCTGCTCTAAAAACCTCTTCTAAAATAGACATGAGTGTTACTCTGTCTATACTTTTCATGTCTTTAAATTCTGAAAACGAATCTATTAATGCTATATTTTCCATTGCATATTCTTCTTAAAATGTAATCTTCACTTTTGCTTCTTTTATACTATCAAATGCTATAAGGGCATTTTTCTCAACAGTTACTTTTCCTTTACCAACAGGCTTGGGCTCTCTAGTTTTCCAACGTAGAGAAATTTCTTTATCGTTAGCGCTAATTAAAGTCCCTTCTAGTTCTTCTTCTTCAGTCTTTACCTTTAATATTCTATTAATATTTTTAAGGTACTGTCTTTTAACTGAGAGTGGATGAGATATATCTGGCGATGTAACTTCCAGACCAAAATCTTCTTCTTCTCTATCAAGGTTATGTTCTACATGTCTGCTAATTCGCATACATTCTTTAATAGAAATACCTTGATCACCATCTACAACAACTTTTATTCTATTTCCTACTAAAAAAGACAATTCAATTAGAAATAAAGAATCGTTTTCTGATATCGCTTCATTAACTAATTTTTTAACTATGCCTTGATCCATATCTAAGATATAAAAATAGGGGACTTATCGTCCCCTTCTTCTTCGTTTATCGTTATTTTCAGTGCAAATATAGCAACTAGTTACTTAATAACCAAATTGCTTTTTCTCATTTTTAATCGTATATTTAAAAAGAGAATTTTTATTTCAATTAAGTTGTTCTAAACTTCAATTAAACATCGACAATATGTATAAAATTTTAGTTCCTGTAGACTTTTCAAAAAAATCTGATTCCGCTGTAAAAATGTCTGCTCAGATTGGTAAAAAAATCAAATCTGAAATTCACCTTCTGCATCTGGTTGAATTGCCCTCAGGGATTGTAGATATGGGTGCCGGAAGTAATTTTAGCATTCCAGCTAGTATGATGTATTTAAGAAAAGTTAAAGAAAAAATTATACATTTAAAAAATACATTTTTCGATAGTGATCACATCATAAAATATTCAATAAAATTTGAAAACCCCTTCGAAGGGATTACGAATTATGCAACAAAAAACGATGCTAATCTTATAGTTATGGGGTCTAAAGGTGTTTCTGATTTTGAAGAGATGATTATTGGATCTAATACAGAAAAAGTGGTTAGAACATCAAATATTCCGGTCATAGTTGTAAAAACTGATACTAATAAATTTAAATTTAAAAAATTAGTTTTTGCCTCTAATTATGATGAAGAAAATAAGGTTGCTTTTTCAGACTTTTTAGCATTTGCCAAAAAGTTTAATAGCCAGATTCATCTGTTAAAAATAAATACAATTAGCAATTTTGAGAGTTCATATGAAACCCACAAAAAAATCAAAAATTTTATCCAAGATTTTAATTTAAAAAGAAAAACTATAACTATTTATAATGATATCTCTGTTGTAAAAGGAATCATAAATTTTGCAAAAGATATAGATGCTGATATCATTGCTATTACTACACACGGAAGAAGTGGCCTCTCTAGTTTATTTAATGGAAGTATAGCCAAAAGTGTCTCAAAAAATGTTCTAAGACCTGTGATAACTTTTAAGATATAACAGAAAAATGATAAAGAATAAAAATCCCATTCTGAGAACGGGATTTTTAAAGTTGGCCTACAAGGACTCGAACCTTGAATGACGGTACCAAAAACCGGTGTGTTACCAATTACACCATAGGCCAATAGATTTGATAATGGCTGCAAATTTAAATCAAAGTTTTTATCCTGCAAATGTTTTTAATACTTTTTTACTTTTAACAAAGTTTTACAATATTAGTATACTTTATAACCACTTGTTAAACGTTTAATCTCTGATAAATTACTAAATTCGCCATAACATTTTACATCATATGACATCAGAAAACTTTAAAAAATGGAATCTCATCCTAGGGTGGGCTACTTTTACGATAGCGCTTATTACATATTCTCTCACTTTAGAACCAACTGTTAGTGCTTGGGATTGTGGAGAATACATCTCTACATCTGTAAAATTAGAAGTTGGACACCCTCCAGGAGCTCCACTATTTCAGATGTTAGGAGCTTTCTTTGCCATGTTTACGAATGAACTTACTGAAATCGCAAAAATGGTAAATTTTATGTCTGCTTTAGCTAGTGCATTTACCATTCTTTTTATGTTTTGGACCATCACTAACTTGGGGAAAAAACTAATAACCATATCAAGTAAGATAACTGAAGGGTCCTCAATTGCAATACTTGGAAGTGCTTTGGTTGGGTCATTAACCTACACTTTCTCAGATAGTTTTTGGTTTAGTGCAGTAGAAGGTGAGGTTTATGCAATGTCTTCATTTTTAATGGCAATTTTATTCTGGCTGGGTTTAAAATGGGAAAGTGAAATTTATACACCAAGAGGGCACAAATGGCTAGTTCTAATTAGTTTTGTGATAGGTCTATCTTTTGGTGTTCATATTCTATCACTACTTGTTATTCCTGCGATATTTTTATTATATTTTTTTAAAACCTATCACACGATAAATTTAAAAACTACTGTATACGCCTCTTTAATTTCAATATTAATATTAGCATTTGTTTTTAAATTTTTATTTCCATTTACATTGAAATTCTTTAGTGCCTCTGAATTATTTTTTATTAACTCAATTGGATTACCCTACAATTCAGGCTCTGTAATAGCAGGGATTTTATTGATTACTGGATTTTATTTTGGTCTCAACTATACTAAAAAAAAGAAAAAAATTATTGCCAATACACTACTGCTTTCCATTCTATTTATCATGATTGGTTTCTCTTCATGGTTAATGCTTCCCATAAGAGCGAACACAAACACAACAATAAACGAAAACAATCCATCCAGTGCAAGAGAATTGTTAGCATATTATAACCGAGAACAATATGGCGATGCAAATGTATTTTATGACACATATTATTCACACACCTACAATAGAGAAGTTGACAAGGACAAACCACTAAAGGATGACAAACCTAAATATGAAAAAAGAAATGGTAAGTATGAAATTGTGAATAAATATAAAGACGTACTCCCAAATGCATCAGATAAACACAAAGGTTTTATTCCTAGAATGACAAATCCAGCTGCAGAAAAAATGTACAAAAATATTGCTGGTATTCCTCAAAATAGTACAAGAAGACCCACGTTTGCGGAGAATATAAAATTTATGATTAGCTACCAATTTGGTTATATGTATGGTCGTTATTTTATGTGGAATTTTTCTGGAAGACAAAATGATGTTCAAGGACAATTAGACAGATACAATGGGAATTGGTTAAGCGGAATTAAATTTATTGATGAAGCAAGACTGGGTCCACAATCTAATTTACCATCGGATGTGAAAGAAAATAAAGGAAGGAATATCTATTTTATGTTACCTTTTTTACTAGGTTTAGTAGGATTATTTTATCAAATAAAATGGGACAAAAAAAACTTTTTTGTACTATTAATGTTTTTTGCCTTTACAGGCTTTGCAATTATTTTTTATACAAACCCAAAGCCTTTTGAGCCAAGGGAAAGAGATTACGCTATTGTTGGCTCATTCTATATATATGCCATTTGGGTTGGTTTTGGGGTATTAGCTCTTTATGAATATTTAAAGAATTTTGCCAATAAAAAAGTGGTTGCAGTTTCTGTTTCTATTGTTTCTTTATTAGCTGTTCCAACACTTATGGGTTTTGAAAACTGGGATGATCACGATAGATCTAATAGATATACAACTCATTTAAATGCACAATCTTATTTAGAATCTTGCGACCCTAATTCAATTATGTTTACCATTGGAGATAATGATACCTTCCCATTGTGGTATATGCAAGAAGTTGAGGGTGTAAGAACAGATATTAAATTAGTTAACACCAGCTTGTTTGCAACAGATTGGTATATAGATCAGATGAAACGAGCCACCTATGATGCACCGCCAATTCCATCACAATTAAAGCATGATGATTATAAAGTTGGTAGCCTAGATGCAGCTTACTATTTTGAGGAATTATTTCCTACTTTAAAAGATTCTATACTTCCAATAAAAGAATATATGCAATGGATAGAAAGTAAAAATAAAGTTACTTTTTTTGATATTGATGGAGATGGAAATGAAGAAAAAGTCTTACCAACCAGAAAAATCAGAATTCCTGTTAACAAAGAAAATGTTTTGGAACATGGAATAGTTGCAGCCAAAGATGCTGATAAAATAGTAGACCATATAGACATTGAAATTGGAAGAGGTATTGCTAAAAATAGAATTTTAATGCTTGATATTTTAGCAAATTTTGATTGGAAAAGACCTATTTATTTTACTGGAGGAGCATTTGCTGATGAAGAATATATTTGGTTAAAGGATTTTTTACAACTAGACGGAATGGCTTATAAACTGGTTCCCATTAAAACCCCAATGAATGTTGTAAACTCCGATGGAACAGTATCTAGCAAAAGCCCTTTTGACATGGGACGTATTGATCCAGAAAAAATGTATGCCAACATTAAAAAATTGAATTGGAGAAACATCAATGATGGAAAAATATATTTAGATGAGCAAACAAAAAAGAGTTCAATTTCAATGCGAAATAATTTAATGCGTCTTTCTGATGCTTTTGCCGCCAAGGGTGACACCTTAAGAGCCTTAGAAATATTGGATTTATCAATAGAAAAAATGCCTATTAGAGATTTTGGTCATTTTAGTTTATCTGTTGGCTATCCTGAAATGTATTACTTGCTAGATGAACAAGAAAAAGCAAGAGCTGCTGCTGAAACTTTAATCAAGATTTTTAAAGAACAACTTGTATGGCTGGCAGAATTTCCTGCTGAAAATTCAGATTTAATTTTCGAAGAAATAGATAATAATTTGCTGATGTATCGAAATATTATTGCTACTCAGATAGATAGATTTGATGTAGATGAACAATACAAAACTTCAAAGCAAGACGAATTTATAGAAACTGTAAAATTGTTTAGTCATCTATTGCCTGAGGAATAAATAGTTTTATGAAATTTTACACAACTAAAACGCCAAAAATAATTCAGAAATTTTTTCCTAATTATATTTGGCGTTTTTATTCTTCAGCAAAAGACATCTATCTAACTTTTGATGACGGCCCAACTCCAGAAATAACCACTTTTGTGTTGGATGAGTTACAAAAATATAAAGCAAAAGTAACCTTCTTTTGTATAGGAAAAAATGTGAAAAAATGCCCTGCTATTTTAGAGAGAATTAAAAAAGAAGGTCATTCCATTGGCAATCATACCTTCAACCATTTAAATGGTTTCAAAACTAATAACACAGATTATATTGAAAATATTCAACAAGCAGCTAAACTAATCGAATCTAACTTATTCAGACCTCCATACGGAAGATTAAAAACATCTCAAGCAAGATCAATTATACGAGCAGGATACAAAGTGGTGATGTGGGATGTACTAAGTGCTGATTTTGATACTACAATAACTCCCGAAAAGTGCTTAAAAAATGTGCTTAGTAAAACCTCAAGTGGAAGTATTGTAGTGATGCATGACAGCATTAAAGCAAAAGATAAAATCTTTTATGCACTTCCAAAAATTCTGAATTATTATACTGAAAGAGGATATGTATTTAAATCTATTAATTAAAAGTATTGCTGAACTAAACCAATTAAAGTATTAGCATCTTGCTCTCCAGTTTGTCTCCATTTCATTTCTCCATCTTTATAAATCATAAAAGTAGGGTTTCCCTTAACACGAAGTGCTTCAGCTAATGGCTCATTCTTTTTTATATCTATCTTAATAACTTTTGCCTTGTCTCCCAAAGCAGCAGCAACATCTCGCAGAGTATCTATACTATTATCAGCGTCTTCCCAATCAAAATAGAAATCTATTAAGACTGGTTCTTCAGCACTGATTAATTCACCAAACTTTGTCATTTTTAAAACTTTTTTCTTAGCGTAGAACTGCAATTAAATGCAATTTCTCATTTACAAATATAACATTTCTATCGAATTGACCTGATTATCAGCCTTTTTTCAGTTCAATCACAGTAATTTCTGGCCAAATCCCTACACGTCCAGGAAACGCATGATAACCAAAACCTCTATTTACATTAATGAATCTTCCTGACTCATTATATAGCCCAGCCCATTGCTTGTAAACATATTTTGATGGGCTCCATTTAAACCAACCAGGAATCTCAATGCCCATTTGTAAACCATGGGTATGACCACTTAATGTTAAATGATAATTAAAATCGTCTTGCTTAACTTCAGCATCCCAATGAGATGGGTCATGAGACATTAATATTTTAAAATCTTCCTTGTTAACCCCTTCAGATGCTTTTGAGAGATTTCCTGCTTGTTTAAAACTTTTACCCCAATTCTCAACTCCTATCAAAGAGATTTTCTGCCCATCTTTTTCTATAATACGATTTTCATTACATAAAAGGTCAAAACCTATTTTGGGATGAATATTTTTTATTTCCTGAAATTGTTGTTCTTTTTCTTCTTTACTGATCCCTCTTATATATTCTGCATAATCATGATTTCCTAGGACAGAATATTTACCATAAGGAGCTGTCAAGGAACCAAACATATCTATCCAATTATCCATTTCACTTGCCATATTGTTCACTATATCACCAGTAAATAATAATAAGTCAGAATTCTGATTATTAATCATATTCACGCCATATTGAATTTTCTCTTTATTAGTGAAACTACCAGAATGTATATCTGAAATTTGAGTAATTGTAAATCCATCAAAAGTATCTGGAAGATCTTTAAAAGAGAGCTGATACTTTAATACCTTATAATTGTATCTTCCTTGAATGATACCATAAAGAAAAGAGGTGAAAGGAATCGCAGCTAGTACTAGGGCTAATTGTGATATAAATTTACGTCTCCCTGAGATAGGTTTTGTATGGCTACTTCCCAGCCAGGA
>Ga0228632_1000300_pt1 | contig 12203 bp, 10 predicted proteins | sample 40DmetaG_FD_183174 | JGI IMG/M metagenome (GOLD analysis project Ga0228632, IMG submission 183174) | Seawater microbial communities from Monterey Bay, California, United States - 40D | ecosystem: Environmental > Aquatic > Marine > Coastal | place: USA: California | collected 2016-11-04
AATACTCGAAGTTGGTCTGGGTGGGCGACTTGACTCTGTCAATGTAGTTGATAGTGATGTGAGCGTCATCACAAATATTGCAATCGATCATACCGATTACCTAGGAGACACTAGGGAGGCTATAGGCAGAGAAAAAGCAGGCGTGATGAGAGGCTCTAGGCCTTGCATTTGTGGAGATCAGGACCCTCCTCAAAGCTTATTGGCATATGCTAAGGAAATTGGCACCGATATTACATTTGTGAGTAAGGCCTATGAAGATGAAATTGGACTCGAGGGAGATCATCAGAGACTCAATGCTGCTGTTGCAATCAAAGCAGTTGAAAGTCTTGCAGTACAAAACCCAATTTCTAAAAGTATGATTAGCGAAGGCATCAAATATGCATCAATCAGAGCAAGATTTGAGAAGGTTGAGATTGGAGATAAAACAATTATTCTGGATGTTGCTCACAATCCAGCAGCTGTAAAAACGCTTGTAGAAACTCTATCTAAATCGTCGATGCAAACAGTCGCTATTTTTTCAGCGCTCGTAGATAAAGATATTATTGAGATGATTGAACTTGCCTCAAAAGCAATAAAGCATTGGTACCTGGTCCCCCTTTCCTCAGAGAGAGCAATTGAATCAGAAGTATTGAATAAAAAATTTTCAAGCTCCGACTCAACAACAATCTGCCAAGATATGGAAAGTGCAATTCATGGGTCATTAGCTCTTAGAGAGGTAGAAAGAATTGTTATTTTTGGCTCTTTTTATACAATCGCAGATGCTTCAATAATTATTAATAAACTCAGATAGTATTAGTCGTTGGAGAGAACGACAAAGCATCATAAACTATTGTAAAATCAATTCTATCTATCAAGGAGCTCATGGGCAATTTTTTTGACAATGTTTGGAGTGCAATAAGCATATTGGCTTGGTCAGATTGGCTCACCCTCTTAATTCTTATCACATTTGTTGTTCGAGGTTTTATTCAAGGCCTTGCCAAAGAAGTCATAAGCTTTATATTTGTTATTATTGCAATCATATTAGCTTGGCTCTACTATGAGCCATTTGCTAAGACCTTTCTAAGTAGCTGGATTAACTCAGATAATCAATCTACCTATGCACTCTCCTTTGGAGGACTATTTCTGAGCGCTTGGTTCATTAAAAAAGGCTTATACAGAATTGCAAGTGCATCGGCAAGTAACCAAAATTCTAATGATCTAAATAGACCCTTTGCCAATTCAGTGATCTTTGTGATAGTTGGAATATTTAGCTTTAACTTTTTAGGAACAGTTTCAGACCTTAAAACTATTGAAGCAATAATCACTAACGAGTCACTCAGAAGTTTTGTGTCTTTTGTCCTAATTTTCGTAATCTTAATGGCTGGATTATTTGCCCTATCAAAACTTCTTAATATTAAAGTTGATACAGAAAATCCTTCCATTATGGCGCCAGTATATGAGGGTATATTAAGCGCATTAAGTTCCTTAGATACTCTTATTAATGCTAGAAATGTTGATGGCCTAAAGAATAAATTTTTTGGAGCCATTCTAGGTTTGTTTATAGGTGGTACTTTTGTTCTTATCGTTGTTCTTATTTTACAAAACATGAGTTGGGTTACACAAAACCATGCGTGGGTTGAAACGAGTGGTGCATTAAGAACATTTCAGGACTGGTCTGTTGACGTTAAGCCCGTCTTATCCAAGTATCTTCTTTTTGTAGAGCTTGACCCGGGTGATGTTGTTGTTGAATTTATAGAAAGTGAAATTTTGAAGGATTAATATATGTGCGGAATTATTGGTATTCTCTCCACAACTAAAAAAGATGTTGGTTTATACATCTATGATGCATTAACAATTATTCAACATCGCGGTCAAGATGCCGCAGGAATAACAACAGCCAATAAAGGTCGTTTTTATATGAGAAAGGGTAATGGCCTTGTTCGAAATGTATTTAGAACAAAGCATATGGAAAAACTGATAGGTGATATGGGTATTGGACACATACGCTATCCAACTGCAGGAAGCTCTTCAGAGGCTGAGGCGCAACCTTTTTATGTCAACTCACCCTATGGAATTGCATTTGCACACAATGGCAACCTAACCAATGCAGAAACTCTGGCTCAAGAAATTTTTGAGCAAGATCTTCGTCATATTAATACCAATTCAGATTCCGAAATTCTACTTAATATCTTGGCGAGTGAAATTGCTGAAGAGCAAAAACATAGAATCAATGAAAGAGATATTTTTAAAGCAGTAACTAAGCTCCATCAAAGAGTAAAGGGGGCGTATGCAGCTATTGGAATGATCCCAGGCTATGGAATTTTTGGATTTAGAGATCCTAACGGAATCAGACCATTGATACTTGGTGAAAGAACTACTACAGAGGGTACTAAATATATGCTAACTTCAGAGAGCGTTGCTTTGACTGCTCTTGGATATAAGATTACACGCGATGTTGACCCTGGCGAGACAGTAGTGATTGATCGCAAAGGCCAAGTCCACTCCCATCAGTGCTCAGCTAACTCGAGGCTCTCTCCTTGTATTTTTGAATTTGTTTATTTTGCAAGGCCTGACTCTATTATTGATAATATTTCAGTTTATAAATCACGCCTAAGAATGGGTGAAAAACTTGCAGAAAAAATTAAATCTCAATGGCCTAGGGATGAAATTGATGTTGTTATGCCTGTGCCTGACACTTCGAGGACGGCGGCGCTTCAGCTGGCTAATGAGTTAGATATTAAATATCGAGAGGGCTTTATAAAAAATCGATATATTGCCAGAACTTTTATTATGCCAGGGCAAAAACAAAGGAAAAAATCAGTACGTCAAAAACTCAGTGCAATCGAACTAGAATTCAAGGATAAGAACGTTCTTCTCGTTGATGATTCAATTGTACGAGGCACCACCAGCAAAGAAATTGTTCAGATGGCAAGAGCAGCTGGTGCAAAAAAAGTTTTCTTCGCCTCAGCCGCTCCTCCAGTTCGCTACCCAAATGTATATGGCATTGATATGGCAAGTAAAAATGAGTTTATTGCTCATGAAAAAACAACTGATGAAGTATGCAAAGTCATTGGAGCAGATAAACTCATTTATCAAAACTTGGATGACCTGATATGGTCTGTTCAGCAAGGAAATCCTAATATCAAATCTTTTGATTGTTCGTGTTTTGATGGAAATTATTTGACTAATGACATTGACAAACCTTACCTAGATAACCTTGAAGCCATTAGATCTGACAAAGCAAAAGAAACCAATATGACGAATGAAAGCTCAGAATTGATCTACAATGATGCTGACTAAACAGACAAAATCATGACTGAAAAAAGCTTTCAAACCAAATCAATTCGTGAAGGACACGAGCCTACGAATGAACAAGAGCACTCGGCTGCAATATTCTTAACCTCAAGCTACAAATTTAATAGTGCTGAAGAAGCTGCAAAACGATTCGATAAAAAGGAAGAGGGTAACGTTTATTCTAGATTTACAAATCCAACAGTTGATGCTTTTCAAAACAAATTAGCCGCCTTAGAGGGCGCCGAGAAGTGCCAAGCTACAGCAAGCGGTATGTCAGCTATTTTCGCAACTATCATGACAATACTTAAGCCGGGTGAACATATGGTGGCCTCTCGTTGTATGTTTGGGACGACCATTGTTCTCCTTAATGATATTATTGAAAAATTTGAAATCAAAGTCACATTTGTTGATCTACCAAATCTTGATGATTGGGCCTCAAGTGTTCAAACAAATACAAAATTGTTTCTGCTAGAAACTCCTTCAAACCCCTTAGGTGAAGTGGTAGACATCAAAAAACTCTCGTCTATTGCAAAAAGTAATAATATTGTTTTAGCAGTTGACAACTGTATTATGTCGCCAGCTCTTCAAAAACCTTTATCTTTGGGTGCAGATCTAGTGATTCATTCAGCAACCAAATATATTGATGGCCAAGGAAGATGCCTTGCTGGTGCGGTTGCAGGCAAAGCCTCAATTATTGATGATATTAGCTCATTTACGAGAAGTACTGGACCTACCTTAAGTGCCTTTAATGCTTGGATTGTTCTAAAGGGCCTTGAAACACTTAATCTTAGAATGAGGGCACACTGTGAAAGTGCGATGACACTTGCAAGCTGGCTAGAGAGTCAAGCATTTGTTGAACAAGTTCACTACGTCGGCCTAAATAACCATCCACATCATGAGATTGCTTCAAAACAGCAGTCAGGTTTTGGAGGAATTGTCTCGTTTCAGGTCAAGGGTGGCAGAAAAGAGGCTTTTAAACTCATTAATAATACTAAAATGATTTCAATCACTGCAAACCTGGGTGATACAAAAACGACTATTACTCATCCTTCATCCACGACTCATGTTAGGCTTAGTGATGATGAAAAAAAACAAACGCATATCACTGAAAACCTAATTCGTATTTCTGTTGGATTAGAAAATGTTGAAGATATTATTGCTGACCTTAAGCCTTAAGTTGAATTTTAAGCGTAATTCAACTATGTTAAAATTCATTCAAAACAAGATATTTCAAATTCTATGAAGCAAAATAGCTACTCTTATGAAGATTTAATCCTTTGTGGCAAAGGAGAATTGTTTGGACCTGGAAATGCTCAACTACCACAACCACCCATGTTAATGTTTGATCGTATTACTGAGATTAATGAAAATGGTGGAGATTATGGCAAGGGAGGAATGACTGCTGAACTTGATATTCATAAAGATTTATGGTTTTTTGATTGCCACTTTAATGAAGATCCAGTCATGCCTGGTTGTCTTGGTGTTGATGCTATGTGGCAATTGGTTGGGTTTTATCTCGGATGGCTAGGGGGTCCAGGCAGAGGGCGTGCACTTGGCTCTGGACAAGTGAAATTCACAGGCCAAGTATTGCCTACAAGCAAAAAAGTCACCTATAACATTAGCCTTTCACGTGTTATCGCAAGAAAACTATATATGGGTATAGCTGATGCCACGATGGAAGTTGATGGAAAAACCATTTACGAGGCAACCAATCTAAGAGTTGGATTGTTTACTGATACTTCAGCATTCTGATGAATAGAGTTGTTGTCACTGGTATGGGTATTGTTAGTAGCTTAGGCATAAATAAGTCTGAAGTATTAGAATCCCTTAAGTCTGCAAAAACCGGAATTGAGTTTAGTGAAAAATATTCAGAAATGGGTTTAAGATCCCATGTTCATGGCTCTATTCCTGAAATTGATACAAGTGATGTAATAGATCGAAAAATGCTTCGCTTTATGGCCGATGCAGCTATATATAATGCCTTAGCGCTTGACGAAGCCATTAAAGAATCTGGACTTAGCCCAGAGATGGTTTCGCACGAGAGAACTGGTTTAATTATGGGATCTGGTGGTGCTTCAAACCAAAATATTGTTGAGTCAGCTGATATTTTGAGAGACAGAGGTATTAAGAGAGTTGGGCCATATCGTGTTCCAAGGACAATGGGCTCTACAACATCTGCATGCCTATCAACGTTATTTAAGATTAAAGGTATTAATTACTCTATCAGCTCAGCTTGTTCAACTAGTGCCCACTGTATTGGTAATGCGATGGAACAAATTCAACTTGGGAAACAAGATGTTGTTTTTGCAGGTGGTGGTGAAGAGTTGGACTGGTCTCTTACTATGTTGTTTGATGCCATGGGAGCTCTTTCTTCAAAATATAATGACTCTCCTAATAAAGCCTCACGCGCATTTGACGCCGATCGTGATGGATTTGTTATTTCAGGCGGTGGAGGTGCTCTTGTACTTGAATCCTTGGATCATGCACAAGCAAGAGGAGCAAATATCATTGCTGAACTAGTTGGCTATGGCGCAACCTCTGATGGCTATGATATGGTGGCGCCCTCTGGTGAAGGTGCAAAAAGATGTATGGAAATTGCAATTAATGGAATTAAAGGACCAATTGATTATATTAATGCTCACGGAACGTCGACTCCTGTAGGAGATGTTAAAGAACTAGGTGCAATAAAGGAAGTATTTGGTGATAGCACAATACCACTTATTGGATCTACAAAATCCTTATCGGGTCACGCATTAGGCGCAGCTGGTGTGAACGAATCAATCTACTCACTTTTAATGCTTCAAAATGACTTTGTTGCCGAGTCGGTTAATATTGAAAATCTTGACGATGAGGCAAAAGGAATGCCCATTGTAACTGAGACCAAAAATATTAAACTGAATCGAATACTTTCAAACAGCTTCGGCTTTGGTGGCACAAATGCGTGTCTAGTTTTTGAAAAGTTTAGCGATTCAAAATAATTAAGGTCTAGCGTCGATCTCTTTTTTCTCTTTTTCTGAAGGAAGCATATCTTCCTTCGAAATTCCGAGCGCAAGGATCATTGAACTTGCAACATATATTGATGAATAAGTACCAATAATAACTCCAATCAATAATGCGCCTGCGAAACTATGAATCACTTCGCCACCTAAATAAAATAATGCTAGAAGAACCAACAAAGTCGTCAGTGAGGTCATCAATGTTCGCGATAGCGTTTGATTAAGAGCTTCGTTGATGATAGGCCCAGCCTCAACTTGGCGTGTAGAGAGAAAATTTTCTCTAATTCTATCGAACACAACAATGGTGTCATTAAGAGAGTAACCAATTACAGCAAGAATTGCTGCCAAAACAGTCAAGTCAAATTCAATTTGTAAAATTGAAAAAATACCTAACGTAATTATCACATCATGAACAAGGGCCGCTATAGAGCCTAAAGCAAATCTATATTCAAATCTAAATGCAACATAAATCAGAATACCTATTAGCGCATAAAGCATTGCTAGGCCACCGTCATTTGTTAATTCTTCGCCAACTTTGGGACCTACAAACTCTACCCTTCTTACATCAATACCATCACCAAGCATTCTGATGATTGAAGAGCTAAGCTTTGCACTTGAGACCTCCTGAGGCTCAAGTTGAATCAGCACCTCTGTATCTGAACCAAAATATTGAACATTAGTTCCCTTAAAATCACCCTCTGAAAGTTTTAAACGGATATCTTCAAGGTCAGCTGTTTTTTCATAGCCTAACTCTATTAATGTTCCACCTGTAAAGTCAATTCCAAACTTTAGGCCTTGAAAGCTTATAGAAGCAATAGACAAAACTAATAAGACTGCAGAAAAAATCATTGCAAACTTCCGCTTGCCAACAAAGTCAATCACAGGAATATTTAATGATCTAAGACTCATATTGCCAACTCCTCAATTTTTTTACCGCCATAAATAATATTTATCACTGCTCTGGAAACAATAATGGCAGTAAACATCGATGTAATAATTCCAATCGATAGCGTTACAGCAAAGCCTTTAATTGCTCCAGTGCCAAAACTAAATAATACTATGGACGCTATTAACGTGGTGATGTTGGCATCTGCAATTGTTAGCAGTGCCTTTTCATAGCCTGCAGATATAGCCTTTTGTATATTTTTTGTAGCCTTCAGTTCTTCCTTTACTCGCTCAAAGATTAATACGTTAGCATCTACAGCCATACCAACAGTTAAAACAATTCCGGCTATACCAGGCAGAGTAAGGGTTGCCTGGATTAAGGATAAGATAGATACTATTGTAATCAAATTTATTGTCAATGCTAGATTTGCAACAAGGCCAAAAACGCGATAGCGCCATCCCATGAAAACTAATACTAAAGCAAAACCAACAAGAACAGAAATAAGGCCTTTTTGAATGTTATCTGCACCCAAACTTGGGCCTATTGTTCTCTCTTCAATAATTTCAACTGGCGCTGAAAGTGAACCAGCCCTCAAGAGAAGAGCAAGATTTGTAGCCTCTCTAGAGCTATCTAAGCCAGTAATTTGAAATCTGTTAGAGAAAGTTCCTTGTATAGTCGCAGCATTAATAATATCCTGAGTTTTGCTACGCTTTTTGACAGCGATACCATCCTCTAAAACAGTTTCAACTTTATTTTCAATAAATACTACCGCCATTCTGTAACCAATAAACTCCTTAGTAGTATCTAACATCGATCTTCCACCAGAACTATCCAGAACTATACTGACACTGGGCTGATTGTTCTCATCCATACTTGATGAAGCGTCAACTATGTTTTCACCAGTGGTTATGACGTTAGTTTTCAGAAGCAAAGGTCGACCATCTTTAAATTTATATATTTTTGATCCAGCGGGCGTTTTTCCGGACTGAATAGCAGTTTGTACATCATTTTTCTCATCGACCATTCTAAACTCGATAGTTGCAACTGCACCTAAGATTTCTTTGGCTCTTGCTGTATCCTGAACGCCTGGCAATTGGACAACAATTCTCTCTGTACCTTGTTGTTGAATGATTGGTTCAGCGACACCTAACTCATTAACACGATTTCTTAGTGTTGTTATATTTTGTTTTAATGCACTTAGTTTTGCAGCTGCTTGTGCACTTGAAGAAATTTCAAGACCAAGCTCTAATGCTTGCTCGCTTCCTTCCGCAATAATCAAATCAGGTAAATCGCTTTTTATAACCTTTTTTGCTTCATTCTTAAGTTCTTCAGTTTTAAAGCTAACTACAAGAATATCTTCATCTTTACGAATTTTTTTATAAAGCTTATCCTCACGAAGAGTTGTTCTTAATTCGTTGTAATAACGATCCATAGCCATTGCAGTAACTGCATTCATATCGACCTCAAGTAGAAAATGAACACCACCTCTCAAGTCAAGCCCTAGAGACATTGCCCTGCCACCTAAACTTGAGAGCCATTGTGGAATTGAAGGCGCAAGATTAAGCGCAACAACATAATTCCTATTCAATGAATCCTTCAACAGAGCTTTAGAGGTTAATTGAGACTTTGAATCACTAAACCTAATTAGAACATTATTATTTTCAATTGTTGCAGATTTATAGTCAACACTATTCTCAGAAAGTGTCTCATTTATGCTTTTCAGATCTTTTTCTTGAACTACATAGTCACCAGTACCGGTAATTTGGATCGCTAAATCCGACCCATAAAGATTAGGAATAGCGTAGAGAGTTGAGATGAAAAGGAAAAATACGATAAGTGCATTTTTCCATCCTGCATAATGATTCATAGAAACTTATTTATAGTTATTTTTCTTTTTTCTCGATTGATTTAGCTTTTGAGCTAGACTTAGCTTTTGAGCTAGACTTAGTCATTGGCTTGACACTTCCTTTAGGCATTTTTTGGTTAATACCTTGCTTTTGAACTTTTACTGAGACACCCGAGGCAATTTCCAATTCAGCAAAAGACTCGTCGACAGCACTAATTTTTCCAATAATTCCACCATTCGTTACAACTTCATCGCCTTTCTTCAAAGCTTTTAGAAGGTTTTTATGATCTTTAGCTCTTTTTTGTTGCGGTCTGATAAGTAAAAAATACATCAGCACAAACATTGCTATCAGAAAGAGTTCTGGTGGTAAATTCATTTTTCGCTCCAAAAATTGTAAAGGGGTTATTTTATCTTAGTTAGGCCTTTCATGTAGCCCTGTAAGACTTTTGGTATGGTTATACTTCCATCAGCATTTTGATAATTTTCAATCACTGCAACCAATGTTCTGCCAACTGCAAGGCCAGATCCATTGAGTGTATGTAAAAACTCAGTCTCATTCGTTTCAGGGTTCTTCCATCTGAGCTGCATTCTTCTGGCCTGGAAAGCCTCAAAACAAGAACAAGAAGAAATCTCACGATAGGCATTTTGACCTGGTAGCCATACCTCTAAGTCATAAGTTTTTGCTGATGAGAAACCGAGGTCACCTGAACAAAGGACTACTTTGCGATATGGAAGACCTAATAACTGCAAAATGCCCTCAGCATCACTTGTCAACTCTTCAAGAATTTTGTATGATTCAGAGGGTTTTGAAATTTGCACTAGCTCAACTTTTTCGAACTGATGTTGGCGTATTAATCCTCTAGTATCTTTTCCATAGGAGCCAGCCTCTGATCGAAAACAAGGTGTATGAGCAACAAATTTGACTGGCAAGTCAGATGCTTTCAAGATTGAATCTCTAACAAGATTTGTCACAGGAACCTCAGCTGTAGGTATCAAGTACAAAGCTCTTGCTTCTCCCTCCTCACCATGCAGATGAGTTTTGAATAAATCTGCCTCAAATTTAGGTAATTGGCCAGTACCCATTAGGGAGTCTGAATTAACTAGATAGGGGGCATAAGTCTCTGTATATCCATTTTTTTCAGTATGATGATCCAGCATGAACTGAGTTAGAGCGCGTTGAAGTTTTGCAAGCTTACCAGTAATAACTACAAACCTTGAACCCGAAATCTTAGCTGCAGCAGCAAAGTCTATTCCATGCATTTCACCAATATCAACATGATCCTTAGGTTCAAAGTCTAATGTTGCTGGTCCCTTTTCTGGCCAGCTGAAAACCTCATCATTGTCATCTTCAGAGTTACCCTCTGGAACTGAAGTGTGAGGAATATTAGGTATCGATAAAACTATCTCGTTAATCTTTGACTGGATTTCCTGTAATTGATCTTTAGCACTATTAAGTTTATCACCAAGCTCTGAAACCTCTTCCAAAAGTGGCTCAATATTCTCCCCACTAGCCTTTGCTTGTCCGATAGACTTTGATTTGGTGTTTCGTAAATTTTGTAATTCTTGAGTTTGAACTTGGGTGATTTTTCTTTGATTTTCAAGTTCATTGTATTCATCAACATCAAAAGAAAAATTTCTTCTTTTGAGCTGCTCAACAACAAAACCAATATTCCCTCTTAAAAGCTTACTCTCTAACATGATGTTAAGTTAAATTATTATGCGTAAATTATACTATGTACCACTCTGGATAAGGCCTTTATAGTATTGCAACAGTCTTTCCTTTTAACTTAAGGCCACTGTATCTTAATATTGATACTTAATTTCTAAATTAACCCTCTGATAATCATCTAATGCAGCAAAAGCACGATTATCTTTAGCATCGATATAGGTCCCACTAAAAGAAGCTTGCCACTGATCATTAATGTCCCAATCTAGAGTTGCTGAGCTGAGATTTAGGTCATTATTTGAAGATATGACATTTGATAATCCCCATTTCCAATCAGAATCTCCAAACTTATCACTGACACTGGCCATGTAGCTCATATTATTTCGTTTTGCGCCAACACCAACACCTAAAATTGAAGGCGTTAAATAATCATTAGCATAATCCAAAAGATACTGAGAATTAATAGATATAAGCCACTGCCTATCATCGTTCTGAATATCAAATGCCAAGTCCCAATCAACCCGATCTACTTTAATAAATTGTCCTGTTCGATTGTGCTGAACATTATTCTTGAGTGCAATATCAAATTTAAGCAAGAAGTCATCAAAAGCCTTGTTCATTCCAAAACCTATTAATTGATAAGGAGTTGCATAAACCAGTCCATCAGTAAGATTAGTCAGCGCATCATTGGGCACTAGTTGACCCATATAAAATGCCATATCACTCCCCTCACTGCTAATGCCGTATCGCATTCCAAATTCATCATAGGTATCATTTTTCAGAATAAGGAGACTACTCTTCGAAACTTTTGGATTCGTGTTGTAAAAAAAACTTAAATCACTATGATCAAAATAACGTGTTGCACTCAAAAACCACTGAGTAATCATGGAAGGATCTGTTAATCCTCCAGAAGGATTAACAACATCAAGTGCTCCACCTTCGAGCTCTCCCCATCCAATGGTATATTTACCTATCTTAGTGCTCCAGTCATCAAAACTAAACTGTAAAAAAGCCTGCTCAACCTCTAAATCGCTTTTTTCAGTTGAATAATTGCTATCACTTGGCCAATATTTTGTTGCCTTTAATTCAACCTCTCCATAGCCTGAATCAGAGACACTCCCACTAGTTCCGAGAGTCATCTCTGTTCTTTCTTCAGTGGTGCTGTAATCACTCGCAGGATTAAAGCCCCACTTCTGAGTCACTCCAAGATCTAGCCAAGCTAATCTCTTTTCTTCAATAGCAGTTTCTTCTCCAAAGATATCACTATCATCAGACCACTCATCAAAATCTCCTTCAGACTCATCAAAAACAATATCGTCATCAAAAAATGAGTCGTCTGCATTTACATTCATTAGGAAGGTAAAGCCAAATATTACAAATATTAATTGTCTTAGAACACTATTTAACATCTTACGATTTATTTGGCCTGTTTGCGAAGATCTTTCAGATATTTCTCTCTGAAGGCCTGATCAGTAAGAGCTCTCTGAGTTAAAAAATCCTCTTTAATGTCCATATCAAAATTGATAGCCTCTAGCC
>Ga0228632_1000323_pt1 | contig 11810 bp, 10 predicted proteins | sample 40DmetaG_FD_183174 | JGI IMG/M metagenome (GOLD analysis project Ga0228632, IMG submission 183174) | Seawater microbial communities from Monterey Bay, California, United States - 40D | ecosystem: Environmental > Aquatic > Marine > Coastal | place: USA: California | collected 2016-11-04
TTTACATGCTCATTTTTAAAATCATTATTTAAGTATGCAACCGAATCCCTGTCAATTTCTATAACATTAATTTGTGCCTCACTTTCTAATAAATATTTTGTTAAAACCCCCATTCCTGGACCAATTTCTAGAACAGTATTATATCCAGTTCCCGACAAAGAATTTGCAATATTTTTTGCAGTGTCTTCATCATTTAAAAAGTGTTGCCCTAGGTGTTTTTTTGCTTTAACTGTCATTTATTTTTCTTACTAATAATATAAAATAACAATATACTAAGTCCTGTTCCACAAAGTAAACCCCCAAATGATTCTTGTGGCTCTACACCCCAATACAAATACCCTGTAAATCCTCCTGAGATAAGAAGCGTGACTCCAGTATAAATAACTAATCGCTTAGAAGAGGGTATCTTTAATTTCATATTTAATTATGTGAGCTAGGTGGGTAAAATTCTTTGACAACCTTTAATTCTGTTCTAAATGAGATCATTTTATCTGCAAATTTCTTCATGCTTTCATTTCTTAATTTAGAGGCAGTAGTGGTGTAATAGTCATTTAAATCTTCTTTGCTGTTCGCAGTGTATTGAACAGAATAGGTAACTCCACCCATCTCTTCTTCTACCAAAACCTGTGTTAGTTTTGCAGAAACAAAGAAGCCTGATGCCAATACATCTTGTATGTGTTTATGAATCCACAAAAACCATTCTTTGTGAATGCTTTCGTCTATATTCATTGTAACGTTATAAATATACATAGGTTGTTTTCGGATAAAAAATAATTGAAGAAGAGCTTTTAATTGATATTGTCTCCTCTGATTTCTCTATATTTTTGTCTTGCATCAACTAAATAGATACTCGACGGTTTTTCAAAGATAATTTTTTGATAGTATTCAGAAGCTTTTTCAAAGTCTTTTATGTTGTTTTTATAAATTTCGCCTAATAAATAATACGAGTTGTCTGTTAAAATCCCTTCAGGATCAATAGAAATTATTTTTAATAGGTTTGTGACTGCTAATTCATATTGTTGTTCTGCAACAAAAAGTTTTGCCTGATTAAATAAAGCTTCGTCCTCTATAGATTGCCCTTGGTACTGTTTTAATAGTCTATCATACAATGCAATAGACTCTATGTTTTTATTTTGATAAGCCAGTAATTCTGCTTTTGCAAAGTCTTCTAGCCCTGAAGGAATAGAATCTTTAGACTCGTTATCTGAAATTAGTAAGAATAAGTCAACTGCATCATTTGCAGTAAGTTGAGTTGTAGCGTTTTTTAAAATTTTTAATTGAGATTTCGCCCATTTAAAATCTCCTTTAAAATAGGAGGTTTGTGCCACTTTAAAACGCGCCTCTTGAGACAAAGGGTGGTTTTTAAGTTTGGTATGTACTTGAGAAAAATAAATAAGAGCTTCATTAAATTTTCCTACAAAAACAAGTACCTCTCCTAATTTTAATTTTATTCTTGCTTTTTTAAACTTAGAGGATGAAAAACTTAGTGCTTTTTCTAACACACTTATTGCTTTTTGAGGAGTATTGTTTTCAAAAGTTAAATAGTCTGCAAATTCTAATTGAATATCTAATGTATTTCCATTAACCCCATACTCTTTTAGTTTTTCTTCAAACAAAACAAGGTTATTTTTGTCAGCATTTTTTACTGAAATTTTTAAAAGATACAATTCAGCAGTGAGTTTTTCCTCAATAAAATTCGTGTTATCCAACAAGAATAAATAACAATTTCTTGCAGTTTCATAGTCTTGGTTAGTAAAGGCTATTTTACCTAACCTAAAAATTGTTTCAACATTTTCCAGACCTCTATTAAAAAGTCCTTTTTCTTGAATGAAAGCTCTGCCATATTGTTTTTGTTTTGTAAAAAGCCAGCTTAACAATTCATTCCAAATATTTTTTGGATTACTGATCGATTTTTTTAAAATCGATTTTTTTAAAGAAATATTGATTATATCACTGGCATCATCACTAATATATCTGCTTATATAGCGTTGAATTCCACCGAGATAATTTTCATCTTTATCTAATAGCTCCATGCAAGAATCAAACATTTTTTGATACGCTCCTTTTTCACCATAAATTTGAGCTATTTGGTATTCAAAACTAGCATCTTTATTGAAGACCAATGCTCTTGAGTATGCTTTTAAGGCATAATCTAAGAGATTATTTTGCTGGAACATTCTTCCCATAATACCCCCTAAACTGGGGTTTGATTCAATTGCCTTAATAGCAAAATCATATTCTTTTTTTGCTAATGCAGGTTTTTTCTGCTGATCAAAATTATATCCAATTTCTATTCTTAAGTAGTGTTGAGAGGGGTTTTTGACCAGCTTTTTTTGAAGAAGCTCTGCTGCTTTTTCATAATTATTTGTCTCTTGGTAACAAGTAATTAAACGTTTTAGGTACCTGGTATTATAAGGATTGTTTTTTTCTAGTGATTCATATAGCTGAGTTGCTTTTTCGTACTCTCCTTCACGAAAATAATTCTCTGCCAAATTAAGGTTGTTTTGGCTGGAGATAAAACTAAAAGAAAATAGCGCTATTATGAGTAGAATGTTCTTCATCTCTTTCAAAGATAATCAACTCAAATGGTAAACTTCATTAAATATTTGCTATTTCCGAAGGCCATTCTAAAATTTTGGCATACTTGTTGAAATAATTTATAAAAACAATAATAATAACCCCGCTAAATTAAAAACAACAATGAAAGATTTAAATAAAAAATACGAAACAGCAAAAACAAACTCAATAGAGTTCATGAGGTCTGGTCAAATAAGTAATTATTTTAAGGCCCTTTTAGAAATGAATAAATACAAGAGATTAATGATGGCTGTAATTGCTAATTAATGACAGAGAATCCAGTGTAAGGTATTAAAACCTCAGGTATTTGAATACCCTCTTCTGTTTGATAATTCTCAAGAATTCCTGCCAACACCCTCGGCAAAGCAAGTGAACTCCCATTCAAAGTGTGAGCTAATTGATTTTTCCCCTCTTTGTTCTTAAAACGAAGTTTTAGTCTGTTTGCTTGAAAAGTTTCAAAATTTGAAGCGGAACTAATTTCTAACCACCTGTCTTGTGCTGTAGAAAACACTTCAAAATCAAAAGTTAAAGCAGCTGTAAAACCGGTATCACCTCCACATAAACGCAATATTCGATATGGTAATTTTAATTCTCTAAGTATTCCTTTAATATGTTCTACCATTCCGTCTAGGGCTTTGTAAGAGTTGTCAGGGTGCTCTATCCGAACAATCTCTACCTTATCAAATTGATGTAATCTATTTAACCCTCTAACATGAGAGCCATAACTTCCGGCTTCACGCCTAAAACAAGGAGTATATCCGGTGGATAATATTGGTAAATCACCCTCATTAACAATATTACCACGGAACATATTAGTAATAGGCACTTCTCCCGTAGGAATTAAGTACAAATCATCAATTCCAACATGATACATTTGACCTTCTTTATCGGGCAACTGACCAGTTCCTATTCCGGAAGATTCATTTATCAGATGTGGCACCTGAAACTCTTTATAGCCTGCTTCTGTATTTTTATCTAGAAAATAGTTAATTAAAGCTCTTTGAAGCTTAGCTCCTTTTCCTTTATAAACTGGAAAACCAGCACCTGTGATCTTAGTTCCTAATTCAAAATCTACAATATCATACTTCTTTACTAACTCCCAATGAGGCAGTGATCCTTTGTGGAGGGTTGGTATAGCACCTTCTTTAAAAATTTCTTCATTATCATCCTCAGATTTTCCAGATGCAACACTGGCATGAGGGATGTTTGGTAGTTGGTACAATAAATCAGTTAGCTCTTTTGAAAGTGTATTTAATTGATCAGTTAAAGCTTTTGATTGTTCTTTAAGAAGACTTGTTTTTTCTTTAACAATGGTCGCTTTTTGTGTTTGACCAGATTTAAACAATAGACCAATCTCTTTTGAAAGTGTATTTAGTTCTGCCAGCGTATTGTCTAGCAATACCTGAGTTTTTCTTCTTTTTTCGTCTGCTTTAAGAACAGCATCAATAATAGTGTTGGCGTTAGCAAAATTTCTTTTTGCCAACCCATCTAAAACTTTTTTTTGATTGTCTTTGATAAACTGAACCTGTAACATGATTTAAATTATTATAAGTGTTCAAAGATATAGTAAGTGAGTCAATATTACAATGAGTTATGATGGATTGTTTGCTAGAAAGGAAATAGCATTCTCTTTGTCTATTTTTAATTGATCGATTAATTCATCAACAGAAAGAAATTTTTGCTCATTTCTAAGAAAATAAAGTAATTCAATGGTTATTTTTTTACCATATAAGTTTTCGCGAAAATCAAATAAATGAGCCTCAATTGTTTGCTTTTTCCCCCTAACAGTAGGGTTAAACCCAATATTCATCATTCCATTATGTGAGGAGCCGTCAATAATTGCAGTAATTATATAAACCCCTGTTTTTGGTATTAGTTTGTAAGATTCTTCTATGTTAATATTTGCTGTTGGGAAGCCAATTTTAGTGCCAAGTTTTTCACCATCAACTACAATACCATTTAATAAATACCGGTATCCAAGGTACTTGTTTGCGGTTTTTAATTCACCGTTTTGTAATGCTGTTCTAATCTTGGTAGAACTTACAGAAACATCGTCAATGTCTTGGGCAGGAATTTCTTCAACATCAAAACCATACAATAAACTATACTCTTTTAACTGGTGAATATTGCCTTCTCTATTTTTACCGAAATGGTGGTCATAACCAATAATTAGTCTTGAGGTATTTAATTTATTAACCAATACATCTCTCACAAAATCAAGAGCCGTTAATCTAGAAAACTCCTTACTAAATGGATGAATGATTAAAAAATCTAACCCCATTTTTTTCAATAAAAAAGATTTCTCGTTAATCGTATTTAATAAGAGAATGCCTTTATCTTTTTGTAAAACCATTCTTGGATGTGGAAAAAAAGTAAGAAGAACAGATTTTTTACCTTCTTTTTTGGCGGTATCAATTAAGTCTTTCAATATTTTTTGATGTCCAACATGTATGCCGTCAAATGTACCAATAGTAACAATGGTGCTACTAGATGAACTAAAATTAGAAATAGAATGAATAATTTTCAAAAGAAGAATAATTAAAAGACAAAGTTACAATACATTGTTAGAAAAAATCAATTCAATTTAAAATAAGATTTTGACAAAAAGTTCCACCATCACTCATGAATAACTCAAAAATATTACAAAAATATTACAAAAATCAAAAAATATCGTACATTCGTCTTAGTTAATAAACAATTTATATCATGATAAAAAAGACAATATTCTTTGCATTTGTTATGCTTGCTAGCGCAACAATGCTAGCACAAACCACCGTTACAGGATTGGTTAAAGACGCACAAACAGGTGAAACGCTTTTAGGAGCTAATGTTAAGGTTTCTGATAAAGCAATTGGAACAACAACAGACTTTGATGGTAAATTCTCCCTTAAAGTTAATGCTGCTCCACCTTTCACAATTGAAATTTCTATGCTTGGCTTTAAAGCCGTGAGCGTTGAAATAACTAAAAACAATCAAGAAGTTATGGTAAGTCTTGAAGAAGACGCTACCTCTCTTGAAGAAATCGTTTTTTCAGCTTCCAGAAGAAGACAGAAAGTGCAAGAAGCACCAGCTTCAGTAAGTATAATTACACCAAAAGATATATTAAATTCAGCAGCAGCGGTTGACCCTGTAATGAATTTAGCAAATATTGCTGGTGTACAGATGCAACAACAATCTGCAAACACAGTTAATATTGAAATGCGTGCTGGTTCTGGTGTATTTGGAACTTCTACATTTCCGATATTAGACTACCGTTATTTAGTAACACCATCTGCAGGAACCTTTTACAGTTACCAGTCAGGAATGTCTAATATAGACATCCAAAGAGTAGAGGTTGTTAGAGGTGCTGCCTCGGCCTTATATGGTCCTGGGGTTACTTCAGGAGTTGTTCATTTCATGTCTAAAAGCCCTATAGATTACCCAGGTACTACAGTGGAAATGCTAGGAGGTACATTAAGCACAACAGGGATGACTGTTCGACATGCTTTTAAAAATGACAATGACAAATTTGGATTTAAAGTTAATGTAAGATATCAAAGAGGGAAAGACTTTGAGTTAGACCCTGTGGAGGATGCTGAATTTATTTCAGGTCTTCAAACCACTATTTCTCAACCAGCTATTGTAAATGGGAGAGTAGATCCTACGCAACCAGGAGAACAGCTACTATCTCTTTCAGATTTAGATGATAACGGAGATGGTAACCCTTTAGCTACAGAGTATAAAAATTATTCAGCAAACGTACATTTAGAATTTAGACCTTCAGACGAAACAACCGCTTTTCTTTCAGCAGGATTTGCAAATGGTGGAGGAATATTTTTTAATTCACAAGGAGCTGGATATCAACAAGGTACTGACTATTGGGTTCAAGGTAGAGTTCAATCAGGAGGACTATTTGCTCAAGTATACTACAACTATAATAATGGTGGAACTAAAGAAAAACCAACATTTTTATACCAGACTGGTTTAAGACAGGTTGCCGAAAGAAATTCTTTAGAGGCTCAACTTCAATACAACTTTGACATCCCAAAATTTTTAAACTCAAACTTTACCATAGGTTCTGACTACAGAAATTCTAAATCTATGACAGCAAACACACTGTATGGTATTAATGAAGATAGAGATGATTACATTATTACTGGAGCCTACCTTCAGGGAACTTCTAAAATTAGTGATAAGTTAGATATTACTTATGCAGGAAGATATGACAAGTTTAATTTTATTGACGAAGGAGCTTTTGCACCTAGAGTTGCTATAGTATACAAAGCAAACGAAAACCACACGTTTAGAGCATCGTTTAATAAAGCAAATACCGGACCTTCAGCATTACAGCAAAATATAGATTTCCCTGTGTCTGTTTTAGCACCTGGAATAGCAGATGTTTGGTTATCAGGGCAATATGCACCACAAGTTTTTCCAGATAACCCAACAATAGATTTAGCAGTGCCAGGATTACCTGACCTTCCTTATGGAGCTACTCAATTTCCTTTAGCATATGCCTACGGTGCCGTAGCTGGACCTACATTAGATGCAATATTTGGTGGCTTAGCAGGAAATCCTTTATTACCAGTAGTTCAAAATTTCTTTAATGGGTATGTACCTTCAGGAGGAACAGGGCAATTAGTTGGATATAATTTATTCAATGGAGAGCCAATGAATGAACTAACGGGTACTGGACGATCTGCAGTAGAAACTTTAAATTCTTTTGAAATAGGATATAAAGGATTAATTGCAAATAAATTATCTGTATCCTTAGACGTGTACACTTATGAAAGAAAAGGATTTACACAATTTACAGCTATTGGCCCAACATTTAATTTGGTAGGAGCAAATATTGCAGATGACTTAGGTGCTCAAGTAGCTGCTGATTTTGCAGCAGATGCTGGAGTAATAGGTGCAGTAACGGGTTATGTACAAGGACAGTATACACTAGCAGGAATTCCACAAGCTATATGGGCTACAGGAGCTCCAGCAGATGCTCTTTTCCCAGGGTCTCCAGCAATAGCGCCTATTGGCGCAGTAATTGGAGGAACAATTAATGCTGCTGCGGGACAAATTGGAGGAGGATTCACTCAAGGTGGAGCTGCTTTTGAAGGAGCAGTATCGCCATTATTTCCAATATTTGGTACTGTAGAAACAACAGCTGTACCTCAAGGAGATGGTTTAATGCATATTCCTGCAGGATATCGTCGTTTTGATGGTGCTACAAGAAGTCACGTAGGTGCAGATTTAGCGATGGAATATTTCTTGAATGATGATGTTACCCTTTGGTTAAATACTTCTTGGTTAAGTCAGAATGAATGGATTCCTGGAGAATCTAATGATGACGGTCTTCCATTTTCTTCTTACTTAAATGCTCCTAAATTCAAATATAGAGCAGGTGTTCAATATTCAAAAGAGAAAGTAAGAGGTTCAGTTGCTTTTCAGCATGACGATTCTTTTTATTCTAACCAAGGATTCTTCTCTGGTGAAGTACAAGAGAAAAATTTATTTGATGTGAATATAGGGTACAACGTTTCTGATAATCTAAAATTAGATTTATCTGCAACTAATGTTTTAGATCAGAAGTATAGAGCATTCCCAAGTATGCCTGTAATTGGTCGTAGAACTGTACTTAAATTAACGTTTGATTATTAATATAATCTAATAAGATATTTTAAATATAAAAGGCAACCGTTTGGTTGCCTTTTTTTATTGAACTAAACTTCGCAAGAAGTTTATAAAAGAGTTTAGTTTTTTAGGTGGGTTATCATCATCAAAACCAGCACTTTTATAAGTTTTTCCATTCCAAATTACTTCTAAGGTTGTATGCATGGCTCCATCATATTGAAATTTATTTGAAGGAGCTTTAAGAAGATCTATTGTTTCAGGATGAGCCTCTTTAAGTAGCTTATTTAAAGAGTTTTTAACCTCTTTAGAAACGAATAAAGAAAGGGCTTTGTTATTATTTTTAAAATATTTCAGAGTATCCCCTTGTAAGAGAATTTGTGTTGAATATCCTCTAGTAATGGATTTATATTGTATTTTTTGAAATTGATCTATATTTCTTGTGGAAGAACAACTAAAGATTAAGAAGCAGTTTGCAAAAATTAGAAGAGCTGTTTTTTTCATAGGACTATTTTTATAAAGATAATAAAAACAGTAACTTAATTGATAGGCCTGCCTAACTCAACATTAAGATTGCTCTTTTTAGACCTTTGACAAAAACATCGATTTCTTCTTTCGTATTATAAAACGCAAAAGAAGCTCTTATAGTACCTGGTATTTTATAATAATCCATGATAGGCTGAGCACAATGATGCCCTGTTCTAACGGCTATTCCTAATTTATCAAGAATAGACCCAATATCATATGGATGAATAGCACCTACATTAAAAGAGATAACGGATGTTTTTTTAGAGGTGCCATAAATTTTGAGCTCATTAATTTTTAATAATTCTTGAGTTCCGTATTCAAGTAGCTCTTGCTCATACTCGTTGATAGCGTCAAACCCGATTGAATTCATATAATTAATGGCTACACCAAAAGCAATGCCTCCACAAATATTTGGAGTTCCTGCTTCAAATTTATGAGGTAATCCGGCGTAAGTGGTTTTTTTAAAAGTAACTGTTTCAATCATTTCACCGCCACCTTGGTATGGCGGTAGCTTTTCTAGCCACTCTTTTTTACCGTACAAAAGCCCTACACCCGTAGGTCCGCAAATTTTATGTGCTGAGGTTACATAAAAGTCTACATTTAATTTTTGAAAGTCTACTTTCATATGTGGTGTAGATTGGGCCCCGTCAATTAAAACAGCCGCCCCAACATGATGCGCTTTTTTAATAATTTCTTCAATAGGGTTTATAGTGCCTAATGCATTTGAAATATGGTTGCAAAAAACTAGTTTTGTATTGTTTGAAAGTAATTCATCATATGAACTCATAATCAGTGCTCCATCCTCATTCATGGGAATAACATTCAATTTAGCACCTGTTTTATCGCACAACATTTGCCAAGGAACAATGTTAGAGTGATGCTCTAAAGCGGAAACAATAACCTCATCCCCTTTTTTAAGCAGATTAGAGAAGCCTGAAGCAACAATATTAATACTATGGGTAGTTCCAGAGGTAAAAATCATTTCGTAAGCATATTTTGCGTTAAAATGAGTTTTTAGAGTTTCTCTAGCTTGCTCATACTTGTCTGTTGCTTCTTGGCTTAACGTATGAACGCCCCTATGAATGTTTGCATTGTAATTCGAGTAGTAATCAACAATAGCGTCAATCACAATTTTAGGAGTTTGTGAAGTTGCGGCATTATCAAAATAAATTAGAGGTTTTCCATTAACAGCTCTTTGTAATATTGGAAAATCTTCTCGAATTTTTTCTATTGGAAACATTCTATTGATTTTGAGAGACAAAGGTAGGGTATCAAAGATAAATCTTTTAATAAACCTGTTATTTTATTCTTATTTTTGTGATTGCCTAACCCTTTTTCCATGAAAATAATCAAAAAGATTCTACTGCTTTTATCGGTAACATTGTTACTTATTATAATAATAAATTACCCTAAACTTAATATTATTTCAGGGTATGCAGCAAAAAGCACCAGTTCTTCAGTTTTTGTTGCAAACAGAACAGTAGCCTTTACCAACGCTACAGACAATAATTTTTCACCTATAAATTTGGCAAGCACCGCTGTTAGCCGTGAAAATAATTTTGCATTAGCATCTACACTAGGCATGTTGCCAAGAAAAGCAGTTTACAGAAACGGTTTAGGTAGTGTATTAATTACAAAAGGATATGATGCTAACAAGAAAGAATTAATTCCAAAACGCTCCATTATAAACACCTCACTAGCCTATCCTTTTGGAGACAAATCTCAAAAAGACACCCTATTTAACACGATAAATTATGAAAAATTAGACTTAGCAGTTTCTTCAATTTTTAAAAACTCATATCAAACAAGGGCGGTTCTAGTGTTGTATAAAAACCAACTAATTGCAGAGAGGTATGGTAAGGGTTTCACGAAAGATTCTAGAATACTTGGATGGTCTATGACAAAAAGCATTTTAAGTACTGTTTATGGAATTATGCAGTACCAGGGAAAGTTATCAGTTCAAGACAGAGCACCAATTTTAGAATGGGAAAATGATGACCGAAAAGAAATAACTCTTCATAATTTGTTGCAAATGAATAGTGGATTAGCCTGGGATGAAAACTATGATAAGATATCAGACGTTACAAAAATGTTGTTTTTAGAGGATGATATGACTAAGATGCAACAAAAACAACAGTTAATAGACTCCCCTAATTCTTCATGGAATTATTCTTCTGGCACCTCAAATTTGTTGTCAGGAATTTTAAGACAAAAACTAGGAAACCAGCAAGAATATTTAGACTACTGGTATCGAGAATTAATAGACAAAATAGGCATGAATTCTATGATTATTGAGACCGATGTAAAAGGTCATTATGTAGCGTCCTCATATGCTTGGGCTACACCAAGAGATTGGGCAAAATTTGGATTGTTATACTTACACAAAGGGAATTGGAATGGAACTCAAATTTTCTCCCCTGAATGGGTAGATTATATTACAAAACCAACACCCACATCAAATAATAGCTATGGGGCTCATTTTTGGTTAAATACCGGAAAAAAAATGAAAGACGTTCCGTCCAATATGTTTTATGCAGACGGATATCAAGGGCAGCGAGTATATGTACTTCCGGATCAGGATATGGTAGTTGTTCGTTTGGGGTTAAAAAATTACAATGAAAATAAATTTTTAAAGGGAATAATACAATCTATTCAATAAACACACAATAAAACGAAATATTAAATTATTTTTTTATGTCGATAATTAGGATTTACTTTTTTACATAAATATGATCATAAGTTCTTGGATTATATTTTTTATTAGGAGTTACAACATTGTCTGTTTTAGCACTATATTATTTAGAAAAAGGGTATAAGATTTAAAAAAAAACGGGCTTAAAAGCCCGTTTTTTAGTCTAATTTTTATATGTTAAAGCCAATATTGACGTTTAACTTGGTAGCAATTAACTTCGTAATTCTTTCCTTAACTTCAGGAATTTTTACACTTTCAAGAACTGTATTTGCGAAGGCGTACATTAAAAGTGCTTTGGCTTCTTTTTTAGGAATACCTCGCTGTTGCATATAAAACATGGCTTGTTCGTCTAATTGACCAATGGTACATCCATGAGAACATTTTACATCATCTGCAAAAATCTCTAATT
>Ga0228632_1000341_pt1 | contig 11443 bp, 10 predicted proteins | sample 40DmetaG_FD_183174 | JGI IMG/M metagenome (GOLD analysis project Ga0228632, IMG submission 183174) | Seawater microbial communities from Monterey Bay, California, United States - 40D | ecosystem: Environmental > Aquatic > Marine > Coastal | place: USA: California | collected 2016-11-04
GGTCGTTAGTGATGACTGAATATGATAAGTTATTGTCTGAAAAGACTAAGCTAGTATTTTGCAATCATATTTCAAATGCATTAGGCACCATAAATCATGTTGATGAAATTATTGAAAAAGCGCATCGTGTTGGAGCGGCTGTTTTAATTGATGGGGCTCAATCTACACCTCATATGAAAGTTGATTTTCAAAAATTAGACGTAGACTTCTATGTAACCTCTGCTCACAAAATTTGTGGCCCTACAGGGATTGGCTTATTGTACGGTAAAAAAGAATGGTTAGAAAAATTACCCCCATACCAAGGTGGTGGCGAGATGATTGAGACCGTTTCATTTGAAAAAAGCACCTACGCCGGACTTCCTCATAAATTCGAGGCAGGAACTCCAAACATCTGTGGAGGTATTGCTTTTGGTGTGGCTATCGATTATATGAATTCCATAGGATTTGATGCTATTAACAAGTATGAACAAGAATTACTCGAATATGGAACTCAGAAATTATTAAAAATTCGTGGAGTTAGAATTTATGGTACCTCTACAAAAACAGCTGTTATCTCATTTAATGTTAATGGTATTCACCCATATGACTTAGGTTCTATTTTAGATAAATTAGGAATTGCTGTTAGAACTGGGCATCACTGTGCACAACCCATAATGGAGTTTTATAAAATCCCAGGAACTGTAAGGGCATCTTTTGCATTTTACAATACCAAAGAAGAAATTGATGTTTTTATTAATGGGTTACAAAAAGCAATACTAATGTTGAGCTAATCGTTCTAACTATTTTATGTTAAAAAATGTTGTTTTCTTTACCTTTACGAAAACAATCTTATGAAAAAAATACTTCTTATTTGTTTCACTTTCATTGTTGGATGCTCATCTATTCAACAAAAAGCTAGCTTTCAAAAAATAACATACAAGGCAATTACTCGCGGATATTCAACCGATATTCTCATACGAGAGAATACCCTAAAGTATTTTAAAAATACTAAAGAAAAGGGATCATTATCCCTAACAAAAAAGATTAAGGATTCGTTAAACAGCCTACTTAAAAAAATTGAATTTAAAACAATTAACGACTTAAAAGCACCCTCTAAAAAATATCAATACGATGGTGCAATGTATGCTACTTTAGAAATAGTTTGGAATGGAGAAACTTTTGTAAGCAGTGGTTTTGATCATGACAATCCTCCCAAAGAATTAATCCCGTTAATTAATTATTTACTAACTTTAATTCAATAAAAAAGGCGACCAAATGGTCGCCTTTTTTATTTAGAAACTTTTAATATTAATAATCAAAAGTTAACTTAAGAACAGTTCTACGACCTATAACAGGCATATTTGGGAATGCTCTATATTTCTGATCTAATACGTTTGTTGCAGATAAATCTAATTTTAAATTATCTGAAACATTATATCCTATATTAACATCGAATAAGTTCTTCTCCTGTACTTCTCCAGAGAAAAATCCTTGGTTAGAATTGAAAGAATCATCATGTTGAAATGCAATTGCTCCTCTAACTTTGTCTTTTGCATATTGAACACCTGCTCTATATTTAAATTTTGGAGCATTTAAATAAGAAGAAAATGGTAATCCATCGTCATTAGACTCTCCAGGAATCCATTCAGTTTGACTCAACCAAGAAGTATTTAACCATAGTGTTACATCATCATTTAAAAAATATTCCATTGCTAAATCTGCACCAAAGTGGCTTCTTGTAGCACCATCAAAACGACGGTATCCTGCAGGAATATGCATTAAACCATCTCCCTGAGGAACACTAGTAGTTTCTACAGTTCCAATAATTGGATAAAGTGGTGATATTTGAGCATCAAATCCTGCTCCTCCTTGAGCAAAAGCTCCTCCTGAAGCTGCTGCTAAACCAGCAATAGCATCTGATGATGAAGGAATCCCAAATGCAGGAATACCTGTTAATGGCCATCCTTGTGAAGCATAAAATGCCTCCATATCTGCTGTTACTCCTGGGCTTGAAGCAAAATCTGCTGCAACTTGAGCTCCTAAGTCATTTGCGAAATCAGCTCCAACTAAATTAAATGTTGGACCGATAGCTGTAAATTGTGTAAATCCTTTTCTTTCGTATGTGTATACGTCTAAGGCTACTGACAATTTATTTGCAATTAATCCTTTATATCCTATTTCAAAAGAATTTAACGTTTCTATTGCAGATCGTCCAGTACCCACTAATTCATCCATTGGCTCACCATTAAATAAATTGTAACCAACTAATTGCCCAGTACCTCCTGTACCTCCTGTATATGTGTTGAAAAAGTTTTGAACCACTCCTAAGAAAGGATTTCCAGCTAAGCCATTATATAATGCTCCTAACGTAGGTGCAGCAACTGCCCCATATGCATAGGCTAAAGGAAATTGTGTTGCTCCATAAGGTAAATCAGGTAATCCTGGGATTGATAAATCTATTGTTGGATTATCTGGGAATACTTGAGGCGCATATTGACCCGATAACCAAACATCTGCTATTCCAGGTGCTAAAACAGACACTGGGAAATCAATGTTTTGTTGTAAAGCTGTTGGACCAGTATTTGCTCTGTTGAAAGACGCTCTAAATGTGTGATTTTCGTCTGCTTTGAATACTAAGGCAACTCTCGGTGCAAATGCTCCTTCGTCAATAAAATTGAACTTATCATATCTACCCGCGTAGGTTAATTCTAATTTATCGCTTATTACTGAAGTACCTTGAAGGTATGCTCCAGTGATGATGTAGTCATCTCTATCTTCATTAATACCAAATAAGGTATTCGCTGAGTCTGATTTTGTGTTTCTATAATCTGATCCAATAGTAAAGTTAGAGTTTAAGAACTTTGGTATATCAAAATTATATTGAAGTTGTGCTTCCAAAGATGATCTTTTGGCCACTTGTCTTAAACCAGAAGCATATAAAAATGTTGGATTTTCCGCGTCTCCACCATTATTATAGTTGTAAAATACTTGAGCAAACAATCCTCCTGACTGAATTCTAGCTTGAGTCCAGTAATCTTTTCCTTGAGAATATCCTATCCCTTGAGAATTAAACATCAAACCACCACCGCTAGCAAATCCTCCTGAAAGGAAAGCTGTAGTGTTATCAGTTGGTCTAAATTCTAAATGAACATTTGCTGAATAATTTTTATACTCAGTTGCTATAGGGTTACCATCTCCATTATCGTCTAAGTCTGAAAGCGTTAATAAAGTTTCTCCAGGTTGTGTAGGATCAACTCTACCGTTTACAATCGCTGGCTGAGAAATAGAAGTTTGTTGTGATGCTATAAAATCAGCATCAGCAACTGGGTCTAACTCAAAGTCCGTTCCTTTCTGATATCTTACATTAACCTTAAAACCAAATTTATCATTGTCATTTTTGAAAGCATGACGAACAGTCATTCCAGTTGTACTTAGAGTACCTCCAAGCATTTCTACTGTAGTTCCTGGATAATCAATCGCACTTTTTGACATGAAGTGAACAACTCCAGAAGTAACTCCAGGACCATATAATGCTGAAGCAGCTCCTCTAACAACTTCTACTCTTTGAATGTCAATGTTAGACATCCCTGTCTGGTAGTTGTTAAACTGACCTGATGCTGGCGTTACTAGGTAACGATAATCTAATATTGGAAATGTAGAAGTTCCGAAAACACCAGAACCTGCTCGCATTTCAATATTTATTGAATTTGCTGATTGTTGTTGAATTTGAACACCCGCAATATTGGCAAGATTCATAACAGGGTCTACAACCGCTGCTGAATTTAAAATGTCTTTGGGCGTAATAATACTTACTGAAGCTGGGGCTTCTTGTACTTTTTGTCGTCTTCTAGAAGCTGAAAATACTATTTCTTCAAGAGATGTTGAATCTTCTTCTAGACTTACCATCACTTCTTGATTATTTTTAGTTATTTCAACGCTTACCGCTTTAAAACCAAGCATAGAAATTTCAATAGTAAATGGCGGTGCATCATTAACTTTAAGTAAAAACTTACCATCGAAGTCTGATGTTGTTCCTATTGCTTTTCCAGAAACTTTAACATTAGCTCCTAAAAGTGTTTCACCTGTTTGAGCGTCTTTAACGACACCTGTAATGGTGGTTTGTGCTAGCATTGTTGCACTAGCAAGCATAACAAATGCAAAGAAAATTGTCTTTTTTATCATGATATAAATTGTTTATTAACAAAGACGAATGTACGATTTTTTTTGATTTTTGTAATATTTTTGTAATATTTTTGAGTGATTACATAGTTTTAAGCGGTTTTTTTAGTATTATCTTATTTTGTAGTAGACCTAAGTAATATTGGTTTTTGAATTGTAACTTTGTATTTTAATTATACTTCTTTTGAAAATTATTCGATCTATTGCTGATTTTGATTCTTCAGAAAAAACAATTGTTACCATAGGTACATTTGATGGTATTCATATTGGCCATAAAAAGATTTTAAAGAATCTTATCACAAATGCACGTGAAGAGGGGAAAAAATCTGTACTTCTTACTTTTTTTCCTCATCCAAGAATGGTGTTACAAAAAGATAAAACTATTTTGTTATTAAACACCCTAGATGAAAAATCTGTGCTTTTAGAGAAAATGGGGTTAGATTTTTTAATCATACATCCATTTAGTAAGGAGTTTTCTAGACTTACTGCACTAGAATTTGTAAGAGATATTCTAGTAAATAAATTGAATACTTCCAGATTAATTATTGGCTATGATCATCATTTTGGAAAAAACAGAGAAGGCAATATTCATCAATTGAAAGAATATAGTTTACTGTATGATTTTAAAATTGAAGAGATTCCTGCTCAAGACATAGATGATGTTTCGGTGAGTTCCACTAAAATTAGGAAAGCACTAAAAGAAGGAAATTTAAAAACAGCAAACAATTACCTTGGATATTACTACATGCTAAGTGGCACTGTTGTTAATGGAAAAAAACTAGGAGGCACCATTGGTTTTCCAACAGCAAATATAGAGATCAAAGAGCCCTATAAATTGATTCCTAGTACGGGAGTCTATATTATAAGAACACGAATTAACGGTGATTTATATAACGGAATAATGAATATTGGTTTCAATCCAACGGTTCTTGGAAAACATCAAACTATTGAAGCGCATTTATTTGATTTTAACGAAAATATTTACGGTGAAAAAATTAAAATTGAGTTTCTCTATTTTCTAAGAGAAGAGCAAAAGTTTAAATCTGTTGAAGAGTTAGTGACTCAATTAAACATTGATAAAGAGAATGCTATTTCTTTCCTATCAAACAATACTAGATAACACATTGTGTTATTGATTCACTTACTATATCTTTGAAATCTTATTTTAATATATATTATGTTACAAGTTCCATTTATTAGAGACAATCAAAAATTAGTTTTAGAAGGCTTGGCTAAAAGAAATTTTGTTAATGCTAGAGAAATTATAGCACGTGTTTTAGAGGCAGATGAAACTAGAAGAAATGTTCAAGTTTCATTAGACAATACCTTGGCAGAATCTAACTCAATCTCTAAAGAAATTGGAATTTTATTTAAAACAGGTCAAGTGCAAAAAGCAACGCTTGCCAAAGAAAAATCTAAAAAACTAAAAGAACAATCTAAAAGCTTTACAGATCAATTAAATACCTGTTCAAAAGAGCTTCAAGAATTGTTGTTTCAAATTCCAAATATTCCTCATACATCTGTTCCTTCAGGACAAACTGAAGAAGACAATGAGGAAGTTTTTAGAGATGGCGCAATTCCTAAACTTGAAAAAAACGCATTACCACATTGGGAATTAGTTAAAAAATATGACATTATAGACTTTGAATTGGGTACTAAAATTACTGGTGCTGGTTTTCCAGTGTATAAAGGAAAGGGAGCTAGACTTCAAAGAGCTTTAATTGCCTATTTTTTGGATAAGAATACTGCAGCTGGATACACCGAATATCAAGTACCACATGTTATCAATGAGGCATCTGGAATTGGCACTGGACAACTTCCTGATAAAGAAGGTCAAATGTATCATGTTGGTGTTGATGATTTATATCTAATTCCAACAGGAGAGGTTCCTATTACTAATATGTACCGAGGTAGCTTAGTAAATGAAAGTGATTTGCCAATTATGGCTACTGGATATACCCCTTGTTTTCGACGAGAGGCTGGAAGTTATGGTGCTCACGTAAGGGGATTAAATCGTTTGCATCAATTTGATAAAGTTGAAATTGTTAGGGTAGAACACCCTGATAATTCTTATAAAGCTTTAGATGACATGGTAAACCACATAAAATTAATCTTAAAAGAGTTAAAACTACCTTATCGAATTCTTCGATTGTGTGGAGGAGATACCGGATTTACTGCTGCACTAACCTTTGATTTTGAGGTGTTCTCTACAGCTCAAGATCGGTGGTTAGAAGTAAGTTCAGCTTCAAATTTTGAAACATTTCAAGCAAACAGGCTTAAATTACGCTTTAAAAATAACGATGGTAAAAATCAGTTAGTCCATACATTAAATGGGAGCTCTTTGGCACTTCCAAGAATTTTGGCAGCAATTATAGAGAATTACCAAACAGAAGAGGGTGTAAAAATACCTGAGGTTTTGATTCCTTACACTGGTTTTTCAATTATTAATTAGCCATAACAGCGTTAAGTAACCTTCTGTACTTATTCATTTCTACAAGTGCATTAAAGTAATTGGTTATTTGACCCGTTCTCATAAAATCTATTGAGTTTTGTTTCGCTTTTTCGTATCTTTCAGTTAGTTGATTCATTTTAATTCTTATTTTAGGGTTGTATCGTTGTTTTTTCTAACTCATCTAAAAATTTAATACACAAATTTAGGCACTCCATCATCACATAGTACTTCTGTGGGTTGATTTGGCAAGGAGCAATCACTAGATATTTGCCATTTTTGGTTAAAATCTTCTTGTGCTTGTTTATGAGCTTCTATTAATTCAATAAATAACTGAGTATCAATAAATACTGGATAGGCAATATACCCAACAAAACCTCCACAAGTTTTACTGCCGTAACCTATGAAAGTCCAATCTTCCGAGTTGTCACAACTAATAGTGTTTACCATACTTTCTATTTCAGTAAACATATCTTGTAAATCTTGAGCCGCCTGATCTTGGCTTAGCGTTTCATTGTCTTGACAAGATGTTAATGTTGTTAATAATAACACTAATAATACTTTTTTCATTTTGTTTATTTAAAAATTGAGGATAAAAATTTTTAAAAATATTCCAAGAAGTGTGCCAAAGTTTTAGAATTCGTTTTCGAAATAAAAAGTTTAATGAGATTTAACATTTGAGTTGATTATCTTTGATAGAGATGAAGCACCTTTTTCTCATATTAACATTCTTTGTGTCCTATTTGGCTTACAGTCAAAATAATTCTTCTTTAGCTGAAAATTATTTCAGAGAAGGGGAGTATGAAAAAGCTTCTCAACTATTCGAAACTCTAGAAAAAAATAACCCTTTCAACACGAGGTACCTAAAACGTTTAATTACTTGTTACCAAGAAACAAATAATTATAAAAAGGCTGAAAATCACCTTCGAGAGAAATTACTCAAAAATCCTTCTCAACAGTATTTAAGAATAGAAATTGGTTATAACTTTGATCGTCAAAAAAAATCAATTTTAGCAAAAGAAGAATATGACTTTGCAATTAAAGCCATCGATTCAGATCCGGGTTTAGGTCCAATTATGGGAAGAATGTTCCAGCAAAATAATCTACTTAATTATGCTATTGCAGCATATTCTAAAACAATGAAACTTAATGAAAATGCGAGTTATGAATTTCAGATAGCTCAAATTTATGGAGAGAAAGGAGAATTTGAAAAAATGTTTGAGTTTTATATAGCGCTCATAGATAAAAATGAAGGATATCTAACTGGAGTTCAACGATACGTTAGTAAGTATATAAATGAAGATGCGTCGAATAATAATAATGTTGCTTTTAAGAAATCTCTACTAAGGAGGTCTATAAGTAACCCAAAAAATGCATGGAACGAATTATTAAGCTGGCTTTTCACCAAACAAAAAGAATATAACAAAGCCTTTATTCAAGAAAAAGCTCTGTTTAAGAGAGATCCAAATTATATTGAGGCTATTTTTAGATTGGGGAAAATTGCTTTTGAAAATAATGATCCAAAAACTGCAAAAGAGTGTTTTGAATTTATTCTTGAGAATTCTAATTTTATTGAAGAGATATTAAATGCAGAGTTATTTCTTTTAAAAATAATTCTAAAAAATGAAGACAAAGACTTTACCTACTTATTTGAAAAAGTGCTTCAAAAATATGGTTTGAATAGAGCTACTTTAGAAATTCAATTAGAGTTCGCAAACTATTTAACTTTTGTTAAAAATAAGCCTCTGAGGGCAATTGAATTATTGGAGAAAGCTCTGACTTTATCTACTTCTAAGTTTAAAACTGCAGAGATAAAATTAAAGCTTGGAGAGGTTTTGGTTTTTTCAGGAAAGTTTAATAGAGCGCTCCTTTATTTTTCTCAGGTACAAACTCAATTAAAAAATCACCCGCTATCTCAAGAAGCACGCTTTAAAGTGGCTCAAACATCTTATTTTAAAGGTGATTTTAAATGGGCAAAATCTCAGTTAAAAATTCTAAAAAGTTCTACAACACAACTTATTGCAAACGATGCTGTTGATTTATTTTTAATTATTTCAGATAATGAGTCAAAAGATTCTATTCCTTCTGGGTTATTTGATTTTGCTAAGGCAGACTTATTAACTTACCAAAATAAAAATGCTGAAGCAATATTAATTTACAACTCTTTATTAAAAGAATATCAAGGTCAAAATATTGAAGATAAAGCATTATTTAATCAAGCAAAGCTCTATCTAAAAGAATCTCAATATGAGAAAGCGATAAGTAACCTTCTAAAAATTGTTGCTATAGATGTTGATGGAGTTTTAGTAGATGATTCTTATTATTTATTAGCAGAGGTTTATAAAAACAAGATAAAAGATGCTCAAAAAGCTTCAGAATACTATCAAAAAATTATCTTTGAAAAACCATCAAGTATTCATTTAATTGATGCAAGAAAAAAATACAGAGAAATTCGCGGAGACAATATTCATTAAAGGTTCTTCCGTAATCCATTTTTAACGATAAATCAAGATATGTATATTTATAACGTTACTATGAATATAGACGAAAGCATTCACAAAGAATGGCTTTTATGGATTCAGAAACACATAAAGGACGTATTAAAATCAAGTGCTTTTGTTTCTGCAAAACTTACCCAAGTTTTAGTTGAGGAAGAGATGGGTGGGGTTACTTATTCGGTTCAATACACCGCAAACAGTAAAGATGATTTAAATGATTATTACACCAATAGTGCCCCAAAACTTAGAAATGAAAGCATAAAGAAGTTTGCAGATAAGATGATTTCCTTTAGAACAGAATTAAAGGTGATTAAAGAATTTTTTCCACCTAGTTCACATAATTAAATATGAAATTTAAAACACTATCTTCTAAAAGCTTACTTGTTTATACGGGATTCATACTTTTTGTCTCTGGAGGGTTTACAGGGTATTTGTATTGGGGTATAGAACCACAAGAATCAATTGGAGGTTTTCTTTGTGGAACAGGGCTTAGCCTATTGTTGTTTTATATTATTAAAAAAAATAAATGACAGTCAAAGCAAAAAAGCATTTAGGTCAACACTTTCTGACTGATGAAGAAACTTCTAAAAATATTGCTGACTCTTTAACAGGAGTTGGTTACAGCGCTATCTTAGAAATTGGCCCTGGTATGGGAATGCTTACCAAGTATTTATTAGAAAAAAAAGCAAAGGTTACTGTCATGGAAATCGACAAAGAATCTGTTGAGTATCTGAATAATGATTTTAAAAATAAACACCTCAACTTGGACACTTCTTCCAATAATTTTCAAATTATTGAGGGTGATTTTCTTAAACACAATTTAGCTTCTTTTTTTAACCAGCAACAAATTGCCATTATTGGTAATTACCCGTATAATATATCCTCTCAAATTGTTTTTAAAGCAATAGAATTTAGAAGATTTATTCCTGAGTTGAGCGGAATGTTTCAAAAAGAGGTTGCCAAAAGAATTGTAGAAAAGGAAGGAAGCAAGATCTACGGAATCATATCTGTGCTAACACAGGCTTTTTTTGATGTAGAGTATTTATTTACTGTTCCTCCAAGTGTTTTTAATCCTCCTCCAAAAGTAGATTCAGGTGTTATAAGGCTCATCAGAAAAAAAGATTTTTCTCTATCCGTAGATGAAAAATTGTTTTTTAGAGTAGTAAAAACAGCATTTAATCAGCGACGGAAAATGCTCAGAAGTAGCTTAAAATCTTTCAAACTTTCGGATACCTTAAAAGAAGATGCTATATTTGCGATGCGGCCAGAACAATTGTCTGTAAGCGAGTTTATTAAACTCACGCATAAAATAGCAACTGATGTCATTTGAAATCACAAACGAACTTTTAGCAAATATTACTTCTTATATAGAGGCCTCTAATGACAAGCGAATTATCGCTTTGTTTGAGGAAATGCATTACGCTGATGTTGCTGAAATTCTAGACGAACTTTCTTTTGATGATGTAATCTATATTATAAAACTTATCGATAGCGAAAAAACTTCTGCTGTTCTGATGGAGCTTGATGAAGATATTCGTGAAAAGATACTTCAGAAACTCTCAGCAAAAGAAATTGCAGAAGAGGTTGAAGAATTAGATTCTGACGATGCTGCAGATATTATAGGGGAGTTATCTGAAGAACGGCAAGAGGCGGTAATGTCTCAAATTGAAGATGAAGAGCATGTAAAAGAAATTGAGGAATTACTTACCTATGACGAAGATTCTGCTGGAGGGTTAATGGCAAAAGAATTGGTAAAAGTAAATGAAAACTGGAACGTTCTTAAATGTGTCCGAGAAATGCGTTTACAGGCAGAAGAAGTAACAAGAGTTCATTCTATATATGTTGTAGACGATAATGAAAAGTTGAAAGGAAGATTGTCTTTAAAAGACTTGCTAATAACTTCAACAAAAACAGCAATTTCGGAGGTTTATATTCCTAAGGTTGATTTTGTAAATGTTCATGACAATCTTGACGAAGTCTCAAATAAAATGCGAAAATATGATTTGGAGGCAATTCCTGTAGTAGACAACGACGGTGTTTTATTGGGTAGAATTACAATTGATGATATTGTAGATATTATCAAAGAAGAAGCAGATAAGGATTATCAATTAGCTGCTGGTTTAATCCAAGATGTTGAAGCAGATGATAGTATTTTACAATTAACAAAAGCTCGATTGCCTTGGTTATTTTTAGGACTTTTGGGAGGTGTGGGTGCTTTCTTAATCATGCAAATGTTTGAAAATACTTTTGAGGAAAATGCAGTATTGTTCTTTTTCACACCTTTAATTGCTGCAATGGCAGGAAACGTTGGTGTTCAATCATCAGCAATTATTGTTCA
>Ga0228632_1000404_pt1 | contig 10373 bp, 6 predicted proteins | sample 40DmetaG_FD_183174 | JGI IMG/M metagenome (GOLD analysis project Ga0228632, IMG submission 183174) | Seawater microbial communities from Monterey Bay, California, United States - 40D | ecosystem: Environmental > Aquatic > Marine > Coastal | place: USA: California | collected 2016-11-04
GACTGATATCCTTACTGAAAAAGCAATTGATTGGCTGAAAACAAAGCGTGTACCTGGCCAACCTTTCAGCCTTAACTTGTGGCACAAAGCAGTGCATGAAGATCATTCTCCAGCACCAAGACATAATAAGATATATAAGAATGATAGTTTGCCAACTCCTCCTTATGATACTCACCTAGAAAACTTTGCCGGGAAGCCTGAGTGGCAGCGCATCAAAGCTTGGGACTCAAAATGGCGAAGCTATGTTCCCTCCGATTCATTAACGCCAAAAAAGTGGCCAATTAAAGGGTATAAATTTAAAAGCCTTTTAGAAACATTATTGGCTGTAGATGAATCCTTGGGTAAAGTTTTAGCCACTTTAGACGAATTAGGAGAACTAGATAATACCGTGGTTATATATAGCAGTGACAATGGTTATTTTATGGGAGAACACGGGTATTGGGACAAGCGTATAGCTTATGAAAGCTCTATTAAAATCCCTATGCTTATAAGATATCCTGAGAAGATTAAAGCGGGGACTGTCATAAATGAAAACGCATTAAATATAGATTTGGCACCTACTATTTTGGAGTTAGCCGGAGTAGAAACACCAAAATATATGCAAGGTGAATCCATGGTTTCTCTGTTTGAAGATAATTCTGAAAAAACAGACTGGAGAGAATCATTTTTATTTGAATATTATGTTGACGATGCTTATCCCTATGCTGGACCCGATATGTTGGCTGTACGAACCAATAAATATAAATTAGTTGATGCTTTTTTAAAGGATGATTTAGACGAGTTATATGATTTAGAAAACGACCCAGGAGAAATGCATAATTTAATTGATGATTCGGATTATGATTTGATTGAGAAAGAATTAAGGCAAGAATTGGAAAATTTAAAAGTAAAATATAAATACAACACAGATAGAGATTGGTGGTTAAGAACTCAGATTCCAAAGAAAAATAAAAAAAAGGTCAACGGAAGCCATTAATTATCCATTCTTAAATTGTTTCAGAATGCAAATGTTTAAAATTTTAAAATGAAAAAAAAAATTATTATTTGTCTCATAATTTTGGGAACAATAACCACCTTATTTGGACAAAACAAATATGAGGAACAGCAAAAACCCAATGTGTTGGTAATTATGTGCGATCAATTGAATTATAAGGCTTTAAGTTGCTATGGTGGACCCATATCCACCCCTAATATTGATCGTATTGCTAATGAAGGTGTTAAGTTTAACAGAGCTTATGCTACAACGCCTTTCTGCTCACCTTCTCGTGCATCCATTGTAACAGGTTTATACCCACATCAACATGGCGTTGTTCAGAACTTAGGATTTTCTCAAAAAGAAGGCATTACGATTGAGGATGAAACAACAGGTAAGCTTTTGTATGAGAACGGCTATTCTACACATCAATACGGTAAGTGGCATGTAGAAAGTGATTCGTTGAATTATCTGCCATATTATACCGATCAGTACGATTATGGGTATCAGTACAAAAACGAAATGCATAAACAAGGAATCACTGTTCGTAAGGATGATGGACAGGACTGGATGTCGTTTTATGGTCAATATTGGCCAACAGAAGTAATCCCCTACATGAAGGGAATTAGAAATTATTTAGAAGAAATTTGGAAGGATAGACCTATTAAAGATGTACCAATTAAAATGGGGCGTTTGCGATTACAACCCGAAGATTGGATTGATGATAAATTGACCAATCTAACGGTGAATCAAATTAAAACCGTTGTGTCTAATAAGAATCCTTTTTTTATTACCACCTCCTTTATATGGCCTCATGATCCTAACTTTCTACCTAATCCTTATTATAACTCAATCAATCTAGATTCGTTGCAAATTCCAGATAGCAAAATCCCTGAAAAGAGATTTGAAAAATCTTGGTCTAGAAGAATGGTAAATGGTTATGGTGATAAGGGCTTGAAAGAATTTTTACGTATTTATTACGGGGCAGTCAAGTATTTAGATGATCGAGTTGGAAGAATTTTAGATGAATTGGAAAAACAAGGGATTCTGGATGAAACCTTAATCATTTTTACTTCAGATCACGGCGATATGATGGGAGGTCATGGTATGGTTTGGAAGAGCAATACTTCTTTTTATGAAGAAATTGCAGCCATCCCATTTATGATTCGCTATCCAAAATTGATCGAACCCTCTGTTTCTGATATGCATGTTAGCTTAGTAGACATCAAACCTACCATTTTAAATTTCACAAAAACTCCTTACAATGAAAAAGTATCTGGTGTAGATTTAATACCTTTTATAACTGGAGAGAAGGATAAATCTCTAGGTAGAAAATACTCATTTAGTCAGCGAATAACACCTGATAAAAATGGGAGGCGAAACATCAACAAAACTTCAAAAGGATCCTTCATGATTCGTGGTGATCGTTTTAAGTTAATTATTTATCCAGATGGAGAAAGATTTTTTTATGATTTAAAAAATGACCCTAGTGAAATGAAAAATATTATTGATAATAAATTATATAAAAATCAAATTCTGGAAATCGAAACTGAATTACAAAAATGGTTAGATGAAACTAATTGGAGGGGTCAAAAGGTTAATTATAAATACTTACAGTAGGATTAAACGGAATATCAATAAATATATTCTTCCAGAATTGGATTACATAATACTATTTAAAAAATTTAAAAATAGTATTTTTAAATTATGAATAAAAAGGTAATTTTTCTTTTTTTACTAAGCGTATTACTAAATAATTTACTGTTTGGTCAGCAAATCATTCATTATGATAATGATGATGGGCTAATGAACGGGACCATTAATGCTTTTGAGCGTGACAGTCTCGGTTACATGTGGATTGGTTCAGATCAAGGTTTGAAAAAATTCTCTGGCTCGAAATTTCAATCTTATAGTTATAACTTTAATAACCAAATTGATGAAATTAGAGCACAAGATATCATTAATGTAAATGGTGAAATTTTCTTAATAAATGCAAAGGGGCATTTAATGAAATACGATTATTCTACAGATGATTTTAAACTTATTTATTCCAATCCAAGCAAGAGATTTCTATCTTTAGGTAATTTAGAAGATAGGTATTTATTGATTGGAGCTAGTAACGCCCTTATATTGTATGAACTAGAATCAAATAATGCTCTTATTTATCAAAATAATTTGATTAATCGTGAAGTAAAAGTTCATAACAATTTGTTGTATTCGGCCACACCCCGAGGGCTGGTAGTTTACTCTATTGATGAAAATAAAAACTTTCTGAAGGAAAAAACCTACTTGATTAATCAAGACATCATAGATTTTGATTTTAACTCCCAAAATAAGTTATGGGTTGGTACTGAAATTGGCGGTTTATTTGTAATTGAAGATTCCAACCTAATTTCTGTCAACCTTGGCGTTTTCTACAACAAATCGTATGCCATTAGAAAAATTAATTTTGACCAAGAGGATAATGCATTAGTTGCAATTGATCGTTTAGGTTTATTTGTTATAGATGATAATTATAAGGTTGTCAAAATATACAGTCATGATGTTGATGATAATAATTCAATTTCTCAAAACAGTATATATGCTATTCATATTGATAAACTGAATAATTATTGGTTGGGTGTTAGGGAAGGAGGCGTCAATATTATTAAAGATCGTGAAAATACTTTTGAAAATATTTCACATATTAAAAACTTATCCAACAGCCTACCCAACAATAATGTTCGTTCTATTGTTGAATCTAATGATAGAGAAGTTTTGTTTGGAACTGAAAACGGACTGAGTGGTATAAAAAATGGGTTTTGGTGTAATTACAACTCTTTGACAAAATTAAACAATACTGCAATTCTAGCCATGTCAAAGTATAAGGACAAACTCATTTTGGGAACCTATGGCGAAGGGTTGTTTACCTATAATAACAAAAACAAAACCACAAAAAAATTAAAGATTAATTTTTTAAAACCCAATAGTTTCATTTTTCATATTGAAGTTTTCAAAGATGATCTGTGGGTTAGTAATAGTGGGGGACCTCTTTTGCACTACAGAAATTTAGAATTTGTTCATGCCTATTCAAAGGGTCTAGTAAGAGATTTAATTAAAACTCCAAGCGGATTAATCTATTGTATTTCAGATACTGGTTTTCATCAAATTAGTTCTGACACAAATCAAACCACAACTTTCTTCAGTGATATTTATAATTCTGCAAATTTGGGCTATTCATTGTTTTACAATGAAAATAAAAATAAAATTTTTATTGGAGGTAAAAATGGCCTTTACAGCCTTAAAATTAACAATGATTCTGTTGGGTCTCTTCACAAAATTAATGACAAAGTTGGAGTGGTTTATTCCATTCAATATGATAAATCTAACCATCTATTCCTTGGGTGTAGTACAGGACTTTGGAGTTTTAATCTAGAATCAGAGCAATTAAGGAAATTTGATTCTAATGACGGTGTTTTTATTCCTGAATTTGGTTTTGGTGCATCTACCCAATTAAATGATGGAAGATTACTATTTGGAGGGCCAAAGGGCGCAGTATGTTTTGATCCAAAAAAAATATTACCGGATAAATCTATATCCAATTTGATGATTACTGATTTTAAAATCAATGGAAAATCTGTTGACCGCACTGTCTTGGACCAAAATATAAATTACACAGATCACATAAAATTAAGTAGTAGCAATAATTCAATATCTTTTAGTTTTGATGCTGTTAAATTACAGGGATCTAATCATAACTCATTTGAATGGCAATTACTCGGCCACGATAGTAAAATAAAGTCTTCAGATGGTTCTGAAAAAATTAGTTACAATAACCTAGATTCAGGTGATTACGAACTCAAATATTCTGTATTCAATGCAGACGGAATCAAGCAGATAGAAAGAACTAAACATATTACGATATTACCTCCAATTTGGGCTACACCAACTGCTTTTTTATTTTATGTTCTGGTTTTAATCCTTTTGAGTTATTTAGGCTTCTTATTATACAGAAATAATGAACGAAAAAAATTTAATGAAAACAGAATTAAATTCTTTGTTGAAGTAGCACACGACATTAGAACACCAGTTTCTTTAATTCAACTTTTAGTCAAACAATTATCCTCTCAAAAAAACACAGAAAAATCCATTGAGCTTATTCACAGAAATGCTCAAAATTTAAATGAATATGTTACACAACTCCTAGACTTTCAGAAAATTGACAGAAATCAACTTAAAATAGTTGTTTCAAAAGTAGATTTGAAAGATTGTTTACTTGAAATTGTGTCTGATTTTAAGCCATTAATTGAAGAAAAATCTCTAAACATAGAATTATTGGTCAATCACATTCCTGTTTGGATAGATGTCTCTAAAATGAGAAGAATCTTTTATAATCTTATTTCCAATGCCATTAAATACACCCAGCATGGCGGAGAGATTTCCATAATTGCTAAAATGGATGAAAGAGTGTTGACTATCAATTTTATCGATAATGGAGTTGGAATCCCTGAAAAACAACAAGAACTAATATTCAATAGATTTACAAGAGGCACCAATGTTTCTAATAAAGGAATGCCAGGAACTGGAATTGGTCTGATGCTTTCTAAAAAAATTGTTGAACTCCATGGTGGCAAGATTATTTTGGAAAGTAAAGAAAATATTGGTTCAAAATTCACAATAGAATTACCATCAGGTACCCAGCATTATAAAAATGATCAGATCTCATATGAAATAAATAATTCTTCTTCAAATAGTGTTGATGAATTATTACATCAAGACCAAACAATTTTATTGGTTGAAGATAATGATGAGCTTCGTCAAGCCATTAAAATTGAGTTAGAAAAGTATTTCAATGTCATTCAAGCCATTGACGGGAAAGAAGGATTGGTTCTGGCCTTATCCAAAAATCCTGATATTATCGTAACAGATGTTATGATGCCTAACGTTAATGGAAAAGAACTCTGTAAGGTTTTGAAAAGTAATTTCAAAACCAGTCATATTCCTATAATCATGTTAACAGCTCTTGCAGATTTGGATGATAAAATTATTGGCCTAGAAACTGGTGCAGATGCTTATGTTGAGAAACCTTTTAATGTTTCCATTTTATTAGCCACGATAAAAAATTTACTTCACTCTAGGCAAAATATTACCCCACTATTAAAGGGTAAAAGTGTAACACGACAAATGACACCAGATGAAAGTTTCTTATCTGATATTGTTGAAATAATTAAATCCAACCTGACAAAAGAGGACTTTTCTATTGATGAATTGGGTCAAATGATGGGTTTGAGTCGCTCAAGTTTATTTAGGAAAATAAAAAGTTTAGCACAAATCTCTCCATCCGATCTCATAATCAAAATAAAACTTAACAGAGCAGAGGAATTATTGAAATCTAATAAATTTTCTAGGGTTTCCGAAATTGCTTATGAATCGGGATTTAAGGATCCTAAGTATTTTAGTACATTATTTAAAAAACATTATGGAAAGACCCCAAAAGAGTTCATGCAAAACTAACATAAAAACCAATATTCCGGCATAATTGATGAAATTAATCGTTTCTTTTGAAACGAAGCATCCAATTTATTACATCTTGGTCAAAAATATTACCTGTATGATTTTTATTAAAAAAAGTACGATCGTAGATACCATTGTCTATCCGATGAAATTGTCCATCAAAATCATCTTGAGTAAAAACAGTTAATTTTTGATGGTTTTGTGACGGGTATAAAGCTTTAAAACTTGCTACTACCTGAATACTTCGGTTCACACTTACAGTAGGATCTTTGTCTCCATGGAAAGCCCAAAATGGCATCATTTTTAGAGGCTCTACGTTTTCTATTCCATCTGGAGCACCAGCCATAGATACCGCTGCTGCTATTAAGCTATTTTGGTAGCCAAATTCTTCTAAATAAGACCATGCGCCAAACCCTCCCATGCTAAAACCACTGATGTAAATTCGGTTGGTTTTTGTAGCATTTGCATAATTTGATTTGATGTATTCAATAAAATTTTGAAGTTGATTAGGGTTCCAATTATTATTTGTTTGTGGAGCGAAAACTGCTACAGGAACTGCAGGATTCCAAGCCCCAATTTTAATGGCTCTAATGGCTGAATTTTGATCAACTTTGTTGATGTCATTGGGGTTATTTTGACTGTTACCACGACTACCAACTCCGTGCAAACATATTAAAACAGGGTATTTTAATCCATCTTCCCCAAAGTTCAGGTTTTCTCAAGACATATCCATATGGCGAGGGATTTTCTCCTTTGAGACTAACCACTTTGATATAGTTTGGATCAGTTGGAAGATCTGATAAATCTGAAAGATCCGTTTCTTCCACAAATTGCTCAATGCTTGGTTGAGGACTTTGAGGCTCAGTAATTTCATTTTCACCAGATTGACAAGTTATAAACGGAGTAAAAATAATGAATAAAACAACTAAAATTTTTGATTTCATAATTATTTATTTTTATAAAACTATACAAATTATTCTATGATAATGTTTGAAATCTATTCACATTAGTTAATAATTCGAAACTGTAACTAAAATTTAATTCTGACCACTAATCAAACTATTTTGGGATATAAAAAAACCTAAATATTTTTAAATTAAGTTTTATTGTTATCCTAAATAAATTTTATAACAAAAAAATAATATCAATGAAAAAGTCCTTGGCTAAGCTAACTAAATTAATAGTTGTTTTAATTTTAGTTTTTGTTGTTCTTGTGGCGGTAACCACCAATCCCTCAAAGCAATCCAAAGAGGCTATTAGTAATCAAATAAAGTCATTCAACTTTGCATTAGGCACACAAACGGTAGGGTCCAAATATAAGTTTACAGATGAGACCATGTTGGTTGAAACTGCAAAACAAATCAAAGCGATGGGATCAAATCTTCTGAAATTTTCCATGCATCCTCGTTATTGTACTGAAAACTACAATCTCCCCAAAAATGATAATATCACATCCTTAAAAAAATTGGCCAAACTTGAGCCGTCAATGAAGGAGGTTTTGGATATGGATTTTAAATATTATCACATTTGGGTCTACGGATTTTCGCAGTATTCACCCGAGCCCGAGGGCGCCAAAGATGATACAACTCAAATCAAATTTATCAATGGTTACCCAGAGCAATATCAAAAAGCATTGTATAATGAAATTTATGAATTTGCCACCTATTTACTTACCAAATTCAGCGGTTCTGGAAAGGTGTTTTATCTAGGTAATTGGGAGGGAGATTGGCATTTGAGATCAGATTATGACAGAACAAAACCAGTTAATGAAAACACTCTCAAAGGAATGACAAAATGGGCTCAGATTAGACAACAAGCTATCGACGATGCTAAACGCGATATTAAGCACAATGATGTAGAGGTGTATCATTATATCGAAGTTAACCTTGTAAAAATAGCACTTAATCAGCCAAATGCTAAGGTTGTCGCCAATACTATTGTCAACGTGGTCAATCCAGACTATGTATCTTATTCTTCCTATGATGCAACAAATCCTTACAAAAAGGAGGAAGATTTAAACAAAAATCTTAAGGATGCATTGGATTATCTTGAAAGTCAATTGTCTCACAAGGATAACCTACCAAGCGGGAAACGAGTGTGGATAGGGGAGTATGGTAATCCAAGTATGAAGTATAGTGATGAGGATCAAAACAATAGATCTATTTGGACTATCAAAACTGCGCTAGAATGGGGAACCCCTTTTGTATTGTATTGGGAAATGTACAACAACGAAGTGAAGTCCAAAACAGGAGAACATGTGGGCTATTGGTTGATTGATAACGAAGGTCACAAACAGCCAATTTGGTATACCCATCATAATTTTTACAAAGAATCTAAGGCCTTTTTGGAGCGTTATACAAAAAAGCACAAAACCATGCCTTCGTTTGATGTTTTTAGAAAAGAAGCTCTGAAATTTAATAGCTTAAATTTTTAACAAAAAAAAACAATGAAATTATCCACCTTACTTATTTTTTGCTTTACATGCAGTGTTTTAACATCACAAACACCAACCTATGATGAGGTTTTCCAATTGGAACCCTACAATTATATTTTAGGAACCCATGCTATTGGAGGCAAATATCAATTTACCAATGAATCGAGACTAATTGAGCAATCTAAGCATATCAGGGCTATGGGATCTAATATTTTAAAAATCTCATTGGGGCGCAGTTCTCCAAAAGTATATGGTCTAAGTCAAATCAAAACCAATTCTACACTTGAATTATTTAAATCAAATCCAGATTATAAAATGGCTTTTGATATGGATTTTAAATACATATTTGCGTGGGTTCATTCTTTAACCGACGTACGTTGGAAGCAAGGTATTGATAAAGACGAAGAACAAAAGCTCTATGAAGAAATGTTTGAATTTGTATCCTATCTTTTAACGACTTACAATAACTCAGGAAAAACTTTTATGATAGGCAACTGGGAGGGTGATTGGTTATTGCATAAAAATTATGACAGATATATGACTCCTTCTAAATCTCATGTTAAAAACATGACTAAGTGGTTTAAAATTAGACAAAAAGCAATTGATGATGCAAAAAAAATGACAACTCACGAAAACGTTTTTGTCTACCATTACATTGAGGTAAATCTAGCAACAAAAGGAATGGAAGGTGAGGTATGTGTATCTGAAAGTGTACTGCCAAAAGTCAATGTAGATTTTGTATCCTACAGCAGCTACGAGGCCATAAAAAATAAAAATTTTGAAGGAAAGAAGCAAACGCTAACAGATATACTAAATTATTTAGAGGGGAAGCTAAAGCCTAAAAAAAACCTGCCATTTAAACGCCGTGTTTTTATTGGAGAGTATGGCTATCATGCCAACAAAAAAAATCCTCAAACTTTCCAAAAACAATTTGAGGAAACAAAGGAAATTATGCAAATTGCCCTTGAACTGGATTTACCTTTTGCTTTGCATTGGACCATGTACAACAATGAGTATGCCAAGAATGGAGATTCTAAGCAAATGTCATTAATTAGTGAAGAGGGTGAAAAAATGCCATTGTATTTTTTCCATCAAAATTATTACAAAAGAATGAATGCTTTTTTGAAAGAATACAAAATCAAAAACAATTCTTATCCTGATTCTGAGGCCTTCAAAAAAGAAGCTTTAAATATTTTAAAGACCCTGTAATAAATGAAATTAAAACGCTTCATATATGATACATTAAAACATCAAATACTGATGTTTGTATTTATTGCATCTTGTGCTCAAACTTTTGCGCAATTGTCTTTGGTCAGCAACCAAGACATTAATTTCTCAAACGTGGTAAGTACAGTATCTAGCGGCGATTGGAGTAATCCGAATATATGGAGCTCTGGATCAGTACCAACTGCTGCTGACAATGTGAGTATTGAAAATCATACGGTCTATATCGATCTTATGGGTACAAGTTCT
>Ga0228632_1000410_pt1 | contig 10200 bp, 19 predicted proteins | sample 40DmetaG_FD_183174 | JGI IMG/M metagenome (GOLD analysis project Ga0228632, IMG submission 183174) | Seawater microbial communities from Monterey Bay, California, United States - 40D | ecosystem: Environmental > Aquatic > Marine > Coastal | place: USA: California | collected 2016-11-04
CAACACTTTATTTGTCATTGGCTATTAACGAAGATGGTAAAGAAACCAATCGATCAAGCAAGAATGGATAATGCTTTTGCTATGATGTGTTTTAAAGATCGATATGGTTATAGGTATATCAACTCTTACGCTTATAGCATGTGTAGAGAAAAGATAGCACCAGAGATTGGTCGAAGAGTCGGTTTATGGAATAAAGGTAAACCTAAGTCCGATGAATGGAAAAAGAATGCTAGTGCTGCTATGAAAGGTAAGCACAAAGGTAAGAAGTTCTGTAACAAAGATGGTGTTACAAGGCGAGTTCCTTTAGAGGAATACGGTCAACTCTTAAAGGAAGGGTGGGTGCCAGGAAGAATTCTTACACCAGAAGGTGTGCAAAGGTGTAAGAAAAATGGATATAGACAAAGAGCTAATCTAGAAAAAAGCCCTAGTCGTATTATTTCCCGCCAGCGGATGGGGTAAAATAGAAACCTATTATCGCGCCCAAAGTGGCGATTGAGACCAGAGCGATGTGCCCCGTTGTGATTGCAGTAGTGACGTCTGCTCCACTTGGGAATTTAACGAGCCCCCATAAGAGTGAGAAGTTTTCTTTATTCTCTGGTGGAGTAAAGGTGATGAGTTCAACTCCTGGCCAGATTGTGCAGAGGACCGAGATGACGAAAAAGTTGAGCATCCCGATAAGAGCAATAATCCGACGAGTAGCACGAGTAAACATTGAGGTTTCTTCATTGGCTTCTCCAAATATAGCTTTTTGAGTTTCGATACTAGCCTTTGATAAGGCTAAATCTCTGGCAAGTTCACGTTTAGCAGAGGCAGCCTTAGCATCTGAGATACCTGCGGCAAATCCTCCGACCATCTTTAAAAGTGATCCCATTCCAGTGGCACCAAGCGTTGTAAGCAACATTGTTATGAGTCCAAACATATATCTATTTATAACATATTATGTTTTAAGATAAATTAAAATAGTGTTAAAAAGCCTATAATGTATAAATACAACTAAATATATCATGCTTTGAAGCCATATGGCATTATATGATTGATGAAACAACCAAGTTTTAAATCATATGGAAAAAGATATAACATTAAACGAGGCAAAGGAACTCGTAGCTAAATTTAGCAATCCAGAGCATAAGAATAAAGAGGATGAACTCTTTAAAGTTGCTGCTGCAAAATTGCTTGAAGAAACTGATCCAGGCTTTGAATATGAATATGAAGTCGAAGAGGATGTTGAAGCGGCGGCTGAAAAGTCTGATGAAAGTCTCTTTTCTCGGGCTAAAGACTATGGCAAAGAGATTGTAAATAATGTTCAATCATTGGGTGCAGCAGGTACAGTAGCATTTTCATCAGCTGCTTATTTTCAATCTATTGAAGCCTTTGAGACAACACACGAAATTGGTTCTGTCATTCGTAGTGTAGAATCTGATTATGGTCAATCCTTAATGAGTTATGTTGGTGGTATAATTATGGAAATGAACGAATCAACTGAAGAATCTCAATCAGAAGAATCAACTGAAGAAGATACTGAAGAATCAACTGAAGAATCTCAATCAGAAGAATCAACTGAAGAAGATACTGAAGAATCAACTGAAGAATCTCAATCAGAAGAAGCTTCTTCTGAAAATAAAGTAGAACAATCCAACCCACAAAATAATGAACAACGAGAAGAGTCGGAAAATGAAGAAAGTAGTATCGAAACTAATAGTAGCGAAACCAAATCTAACATACAAACAGATTCTATTCAAAGCGAAACAAATGGTGGCGGGGACATAGATGCCATCGATAATATTAAACCTCATTAAATGGTTGGGGATGATGCTTTTGAACCAGTATTTACCCCTCACGATGCTATTATAACCTCACCAAGTGGACCAAAATAATGATCAAAGAAATATTACAACAAATTGATTCTCAACTACTCAAGCTTGGTATATTAATATTTGCCATACTTGGACTAATTTTCCATATCTTACCTAAAAGCGAAAAGAAAGAAGGCGCGGTTGGATTTGTAGGTGAAATTCTCAACTTCGTAAAAGCATTCTTTAAAAAATGAAAAAACTAATACCACTATTCTTATTTCCAATCATATCATACAGCGCTACTATTATAAACGGTGGCTTCGAAACTGGGGATCTCACCGGTTGGACGTTTACAGGTGAAACAGAAAATTCATTTAATTCTCGTGTTGAAGGTGGAGAGTTTACTGGTGCTACCGCATGGGCATCAAATTTTAATTTCTTTACACCTGAATCAATGGAAGGCAATTATTCTTTCTTTAGTGGATTTGATGGTCCAGTTCAAGAGATCACCTTATCGCAAAACATTGGTGTCATTGACCAATTCACGACTGCTGTTTCATTTGATGTTCGTGCTGGTTGGGATTTAGAAACATATTCTGCACAAGCAACGGATGTAGTTAATAATAATGGCGTTGTATTAGATAGAGAAATTAAAGTTGTCATTACTGACAATAATACGCAAGAAACATTAGTATCACAAAGTTTATTCAACGCTTCTGGTGGTGATTTAGTTCTTGATAGTGGATTCCAAACAGTAGGTATTAATTTCCAAAATATTGTTGGTTCTGATGTGACTATGTCGTTTGTTCAGAATATTCCACAAGCATATACTGGTCCTGCGCTGATCCAACTCGATAATATTCAACTTCAGCAGACATTTATACCCGAGCCTAGAACATATGCTTTATTTGCGGGCTTTATGGCTCTAAGTTATATCGCTATAAGAAGAAGATAACTATTTAAGAGGAAGACGATCATAATAATCGATTTCTTTCTGTGTCATTCTTTTTGTGGGTCTACGATCCATATTATCCACACAGAGACAAAATATTGCACACATTAGCGGTACTCCAAAGAGACCAGCAAATGCTATTAAAATTGTTATTTGTTCTTCCATAATTTATCCTCCTGCAAAAACATTGGGCGAGCCTGCAGCCACTGCGGTACATCCAGTGATAGCATCCCCAACTCTTCCAACACCATCTCCATCTATATAGACTTTTGATGAACCATCTGTTATAGGTGCAGCATGAGATGGACAGGGTGAGCCTGGTAATTTGTGTGTGGTGTTGACATCACCTTGGCATGATATGAGTTTATTATTTGCATAGACATGCACACCATTACCTTCGGCTCTTGTCATACCTGAACAGTGGGGAATATCATTATCTGTAATTCTTGTAATACTTGGCATTATCTTACTTTTTGTGGTTGACAGTCTATTGACATTTCATTATAATTGGTTTAATCAAATCAATACAGAACAGATATTGTTTGTCAAAATCAACTATATTTTTATTTATATATAATAAGAACCAACAAGATTATATCCTAATGTGTGGCTATTATTTACAGTATGAGTAAATGTATCAGTAAAGGATAAATCTGTTTCTGTAATTACTGTTGGTGGTGGCGGCGGAGAACCTTCACCTGATGATGTAGTTTCCTTATCATATGTAATTATTACAGTATATGTCACTGTCTTACTTTGAGCTTGATCTTGCTCAAACAGATAAAAATCCTTATTAGGTGGTAAATCATCTACACTCGTGAATATGATAGGTTCTTCAATTAGATCCGAAGAGCCCTTTGATACATATTTACCAGTGTCATTAAATAAACCCTCATATGAACCAGAGACAGACACAGAAGATAATGTTGTATCAAGAGTTATACCTGAATCTTCGATATCAGCCGTAATGATAACATTTGTTACGGTTTCAACAACACCTGCAGTGTCATCTAATACAATATTATTTGTTAAAGTACCAAATTCAGTATTACGTATTACGTCTGATAATTCTGTTTTTTCAAGATCCATTGAGATAATCTCCTAAAAGAGTTGCAAAGAAATGGCCAGTCTTGTTTACGGCGTCTTTATACCACACATATGAGTAGTTAGTTCCAGAATCTGTTATTTCCCATTCAGATCCATTATATGTTTCTGTTTGAATATTCCATGTTATTGAAATGTTGTAGGTTCTTTCATTACGAGAATCAAGTGAAATATTATGCATATCCTTTGCCCTGATATCAGATGGCGGCCAGCCTGTAATTGTTTCATCTATATTGTTTTCAAAATCTGTACGAAAAGTCATAGAAATATTTGGAAAAGACTCGATAGTATATATTCCAGAATATGTGTATGTGTGATCGCCATTATTGACAATAGAAGTACCACTATCTTCAGTGTCTGTGCAGGTGTACGAAGAAGCGGTGATGGTTTCTCTTATCGCTCCAGGTTCTTCAGCCTCATTTACTAGAGTGACACTGAATGTATGTAAGAATGAATCATTTGGAACATCTGCAGGGTTATCATAATCATCAGTAGAAATATATGAAGGTGAATAGTATGTTCTACATGGATCTAATTCTATACTAGGATCTGGGTTAGGCATTGACATATCTCTATTTATCTAAATTATTAAGTATCAATGACTTATGATTTTTTAAGATTAAATTTCCCAGATTTCATAACCCGTTGATACTCAATGACATATATGTATGTACAAATCCTTCAACATAGATTATAATATATACATAAGATTGAGAAAGACGAATATAAATTAACAGCACTATGATAGATACCGCATTCAATTCTAACTATAAGAAACCTAATTATGATTACTGCACTTGGTGGAAAAATGAAATGCAGGTTTTGTGTGACGCTGTGGATGACTTTGCACTTGGCAAGATAACCCTCAACGAACTGAAGCGAGTTCAAGGAGGCGCACAATGTCAGCTCCTTACTGGCGAGGGTGGAAATACCACACGAAAATAAATAAGATTCCCAACACAGCACTATGAAGATAACATTTCAAAGAAAACATATAGGATGGGGGCTGACCCCAAACGAACCGCTCGAAATAGTCGTTCGCATATACGTACCAACCGACTACCAAGAGTGCCACTACCACCTGAGACTTCACGATATGGAGAGACGTTTTATCGAGGCAGGATACGCAACCGATATAGGCTACTCCGATGGGGTGCTTTGTATCTCTAAATTATAAATATGAAAAAACTAAGCGAAACATATAAAGAACTAGGGATTGATTTTGCATTCCCTATTGAGATTAACGATGCCGACGGTAACAGAACTTACGATGAGAACAGTAATGGATTCTGGCATAGGTTCGAGCGTGATGCCGATGGCATAGAGACTTACTACGAGAGTAGCACAGGCTTTAAACGAGGCACGCCTAAATCCGCCAATACCTGCGAAGGCAAAGTTGTTGAAGTAGATGGAATTAAATATAAACTAACAGCACTATGAAAACAACTAAAAAAGACTGGCTACACTTCACAGCGGGATTTGTCACTGCTGTACTCATGGCACTCGCTGTATCAGACGCAACTGGAGCAACACACCAAGATATCGTTGCCACCACGTTGATACTCGAAGCAGGAGGCGAATATTCTGAGGGAGCTATGGAAGCTGTTCATGAAGTGATTTATAATCGATCTATTAAGAGGAATAAATCAATGGCTGATGTTTGTCTTCAGAAATGGCAATTCTCTTGTTGGAATGGAAAGGACATTGAGTCTAATATTATGAAGGCTCAGAAACACCCACGATGGAATAAAGCAATGAAGATTGTGAACACAGCAAAGATGACTAATTACACCAATGGTGCTGATCACTATTACGCTGACTATATTAAACCTCCTTATTGGGCTTCTTCAATGGAGTTTACCACAAAGATCGGTCGCCATTTATTCTTTAAGTGATTATACATCAACAAGTTATGACTTTTTATTATTTTTATATCATGAAACCCTAACTCGTTGACTATCAAATAGATAAGACCATTGACAAATCGACCAAAATAGATTATAATATACATATAAGATTGAGAAAGACCTATTATGACAAGACAATATACAAAACATATCCTAGAAATGATCGATAATGAGGAAATAAACCCAGAATTTGTTCTTTCAGAACTCATGGCTTGGTTATAAAAGTAACAGCATCAGTCAACTAAACTCAATACAATACAATCAAACCACAAAAACAAACACCGCTAAGACTATGAATAAAAAAAAATTCTTAATTGCTTTACCGACCTTCCCTTGCAAAAAAAACTTCAACCATCAAACTATTCTTTTATCCGCAAAGGATGAAAACGATGCAATGAACTTGCTTTTCCATTTGCGCCCTCATACTCGACACGTTGGGAAAATAAGAGTTGATTGAAACATTCGCTAAGACATATAATACTGAAAGCTCTAAAAGAGCCATGTCATTTGCTAAGCGTTTCTTGAAGAAGCTGAGGCGAGAAGGTGCTTTGAATAATCAAGAATCTACCACTATTAAAATTAAATAAAGAAATTATGGATTATATTTTAACTAAGAATGGCAAACCTGTTGAGGAAGATGTGATCTATGCCGCAGAATCAGTTATTGAATTGATAAATGACGGTTTCAAGCTCGAAGACGGTGAAAAATTTGAACTTTACGAAATTTCGGATTGACATCTAAACTAGAATCTATATAAAACTATATTATGACAAGTGAAGAACGATTAAAATTAATTAAATCTTTAGCCAAGAAGGCTAAGAAGAAGACTAAGCGAGAAGCGAAGAAAATCGAAAGTGACTTTGTTCCTCTAGAACCAACTGCTCCTACTGAAAATGATATTAATGAGGAGTTAAGCAATCTAACCCGCTATACAGCAGATCAATATATTAATTATGAAGAGTAGAATTTTTGACCGATACGGTAGAGTCTCAGCAGTAGACCACAAATACACTGGAGAAGAACCAACATGGGATGGTTGTGAATCTTGGCCAATTGAAAAGTTCATGAAAGAACGTTCTCGAATGTTCAATTTCTATAATTACTATTGCGTATCTAAAGATTTATTTAATGACTTACTGCAATGGATGTCTTCAGATGGTTATACTAAAGATGAAATTAAAACGATCAAATCTGAAGGTGAAAGATGTGTGAGTTTTACAACAATGAAACTTGCTAGGGCTATGAATAATGGTATGATTCCAACACGGGAAGATGTGATGGAATATGTCGAAACAAAGCCAGGTCTTTCTTATGAGGAAGCACATGATGATAAAGCGTATATTAAGAATGAGATTGATTCTATCCTTCGCCGTAATGTTGTAAAGACACAAGCGCAATCCTCATTGAACACAGAGGACTCTGATGTGAAAACCCTTTCTCCACTTCAAAGGCTTTCTAATAAGGTTAATGATACTATTCTGGCTGAATTGGAGGCAATGATTGATGATAAAGATTGGACAGAGTCGCAGACAAAGGTGGACTCTCTCAATTTGATTCAACTTCTGAAGGCAAACTCTATTCCAGTAAAAGGATTAAAAGAGATATATGCTTGGCTTGAGAGATATCATGTGAGTCTTCAAAATGCTCTTGATAAAGACAATGAATTTGATATTGAAGGCTGGGCTTTCTTATCTAAGCCTGGTATTCGTAATCGATTGAAAGCAATTCAAGATATGATCACTCAACTTGATAAATACTCGGCTTCTAATAAAAAGGTTCGTAAACCTCGAAAGAAAAAGGTGAAGGCTGCAGCATTACAAGTTAAGAAACTTAAATATAAGGAATCTGACGATAATTATGGAATTCAATCTGTGTCACCACTGAATGTACCGGGTTCAAGAATGATTTTAACATTCAACACAAAGAATCGAAAACTGGGTGTTTATGTTGCTGATGATCCGATTGATGTTAAAGGAACAACTCTGAAAGGTTGGAATGAAGAGAAGAGTTTCTCATTGACAATCCGTAAGCCAGATGATATAATTCCTATTCTATTAAATAAAACAGAAAGACAGTTTACAAAAGCAATTGATGAATTGAAAACAAAGAGAGGGAATGTGAATGGTCGAATCAATAAAGATACAATCCTATTAAGAACATTATGAAACAAGCCGTAGTTATTACACCAAGCATTACAAAAGATGCTCTAAGAAACCAAGTAGAACTATTGGTTCATAAAGATAAAATGACATATGCAGAAGCAATATGTGAGATCTGTGAAGGGTTGATGATTGATCCTCAAGATATCAAAAGATTAATTACTGGCCCATTGAAAGCCAAGCTTGAAGCAGAGGCGATTGATAGGAATATTATAAAGAACAATACAACTAAATTATTTTAATACTATGGGAAGATATTATACAGGAGACATTGAAGGTAAGTTTTGCTTCGCGGTGCAATCATCATATGCAGCTGATCGATTTGGGTTTGAAGGAACTCCATCATATATCAACTATCATTTTAATGAATCAGATATTCCACATATTGAAAATGAATTAAAAAATATTGAGGACAGCATCGATCTAAATGATGTTAAAGAATATTATGAAAGTACTGATGGCGAAAGTTTAAGTGGCATTCACCCCAATGATCATTCAGATTATGCTGACTATATTCTAGGTAGAAAGATATTAGATCAATTGAAGATGAATGGTGAATGTAATTTTGAAGCCGAACTATGATGAGTGGATTCCAAGCTTATACAATATACAGTGCTTTAAAATTACACTATACTCAAGAGAATTTTGATGCTTACAAATATAACTTCAAGACTAGGGTGAACCCTAAGTCATATGAGAAGCTGAGATTTAAATATTCATTTGAGAAACTTGCTTCGAAATATAAGACTAGAGAAGATCTCATTGAATTCTATACTTCCAACTTCATCGCAGGATGTTCTTGGGTTATGGACATGAATGAAACAAATCTTAACGCTAGGAGAGGAAGATTAGAATCACTCACTTATAGATTTAAAACAGATATAAATAAACTCTCTGAATATGATTTTAATGAATTGTGTTCCTGCAAGGATGGCGAAAATATATTGATTAACGAATTCTGTAAGGAAAATATAAACATTGAAACCATTTCTATAATTGATCTTATGGTCAATTTCATAAAACCTTTATTGTCTGAATTAAATGATCCACTTGGAATGAAGCGAGATCATGCTCTGATGGCAATGAAATACAAAAACAGCTTAACTAATATTGATAGAAAAAAAATCAAAGAAAACCTTCTTTCGTTGTTTACAAAAGAAGAATCTATGATATAATACTATTATAACAGTTAAATACATCGAAATACAAAAATAATACTAAAAATACAAAATAATATATGTCGTTCCAAGAACTAAAACAAAAACGTGCCCAAGCAATCGCAAACCTAGTCAAGGCTGCAGAGTCTACTTCTGAAAAGAAGTCTTATGGTGATGATCGCATGTGGGCACCAACAGTAGATAAAGCAGGTAATGGTTATGCCGTTATTCGCTTCCTTCCAGCAGCCGAAGGGGAAGATCTCCCTTGGGTTCGTTACTGGGATCATGGCTTCAAGGGCCCAACTGGAAAATGGTACATCGAAAAGTCTTTGACTTCTATCGGTCAACAAGATCCAGTAAGTGAAATGAATACTCAACTATGGAATAGTGGTATCGAATCAGATAAAGAAGTTGCTCGCCAACGTAAGCGCCGACTTCACCACGTTTCTAACATTCTTGTGATTTCTGATTCAGCAAATCCGCAGAATGAAGGTAAAGTATTCCTTTACAAGTATGGTAAGAAAATCTTTGATAAGATTATGGATGTGATGCAACCTCAATTTGAAGATGAGCAACCAGTTAACCCATTTGATTTTTGGGGTGGTGCTAACTTCAAGCTGAAGATTCGTAATGTTGAAGGTTATCGCAACTATGACAAATCTGAGTTTGATTCATCAACAGAACTGTTTGATGGTGATGATTCAAAGCTTGAGACTGTGTTCAATGATGTGCACTCTCTCAAGGAATTTGCAGATCCAGAAAAATACAAGACATATGCAGAGCTTAAGAAAAAGCTCTATGATGTTCTTGGTGAAGAAGAAATTGCCGATACGCTACAAGAGAAGACAGTGGCAGAGTTAAATGTGACTCGTGAGCCAGTTATTAATACTGCTCCAACACCAACTCCAACCCCAGCTGAGACCCCAGCTCCACCCGTTAATGTGGATACACCGGTCGCGGACGGAGATGAAGATACGCTTAGTTATTTTGCCAAGTTGGCACAAAGTTGATTAAGAGTTAAGAATCTCTCCATGGCAGAGGTCGGCATCAGAAATGGTGCCGACCTTTTTATTTAATAAGCAGGTGCAAAGGCTGCCATTGAAGTACGATCAATATGATTATTCATA
>Ga0228632_1000418_pt1 | contig 10115 bp, 7 predicted proteins | sample 40DmetaG_FD_183174 | JGI IMG/M metagenome (GOLD analysis project Ga0228632, IMG submission 183174) | Seawater microbial communities from Monterey Bay, California, United States - 40D | ecosystem: Environmental > Aquatic > Marine > Coastal | place: USA: California | collected 2016-11-04
TACTAATGTTGACCCCATTGAGCACGATCTGCTATTTGAACGATTCTTAAACCCAGAGCGTATATCAATGCCTGACTTTGATATTGACTTCTGTACCGATAGGCGTGATGAAGTCATAGCTTATGTTGCACAAAAGTATGGTTCTGAAAAAGTTTCTCAAATTATTACATATGGAACCATGGCTGCAAAAGGAGTTGTAAGAGATGTTGGCAGAGTTTTAGGGCATCCATATGGTTTTAGTGATCAAATCTCTAAAATGATTCCAAATGAATTAAAGATGACTTTAACTAAAGCGCTTGAGGATTCTGAAGAGCTTAAATCCAGATACGATACTGAAGAGAGCGTTTCAACACTAATTGATCTATCTCAAGATTTGGAGGGAATTATTAGGAATGTTGGGACACATGCTGGTGGAGTCGTTATTGCACCAAGCAAAATTAGTGATTTTTGCCCCATCTATAAGGGTGAAGAGGAATCGGATGTTATTGTGTCGCAGTTTGATAAGGATGATGTTGAAGCTGTCGGGCTAGTTAAGTTTGATTTTTTAGGGCTATCAAATCTAACAGTAATGGATAAAGCGATAAAAATTATTGCTAAGAAAGGCCTCAGCAAGGAATTAATTGACATCGATAGTCTAAAGCTTGATGATCCGAAGGTTTTTAAATTGCTTCAAGACTGTGACACAACTGGCGTATTTCAGCTTGAGTCAGAGGGGATGCGCGGGTATTTAAAAAAACTTAAGGCAGACTGCTTTGAGGATATTGTTGCTATGTTAGCATTATATAGACCAGGACCTCTAGATGCAGGAATGGTGGATGATTACATTCAGGTGAAGCACGGTGCTAAGGTTAGATACCCTCATCAAATGCTTGAAGAGATTTTAAAGCCGACAAATGGGGTATTCCTTTATCAAGAGCAGGTAATGAAATCTGCTCAGATTATGGCTGGGTATTCTTTGGGTGGGGCTGATATATTGCGCCGCGCTATGGGTAAAAAGAAGGTTGAGGAGATGGCTCAGCAGCGAGAGGTTTTTGTTAAGGGCGCTGCTAAAAAGGATATAGAAGAAGATAAGGCAAATGAAATATTTGACCTGATTGATAAGTTTTCAGGTTATGGCTTCAATAAGTCTCATTCCGTTGCTTATGCTTATATCTCTTATCAAACGGCTTGGCTGAAAGCTCATTATCCAGCACCTTTTATGGCGGCTGTCTTATCTGGAGTAATGGATGATACCGATAGAGTCGCCTTTACTGTTGGCGAGTCTAAGAAAAAAGGAATTAAAATCATTGCTCCAGCAATAAATCAATCTGAGTATGAATTTACGATAACAGACAACACTACAATTATTTATGGGCTAGGAGCTATTAAAGGAGTTGGTGAGGCTTTAGTGAATGAAATTGTAAGGGAGAGAGATGAATCTGGAGCATATTTAGATATCTTTGACTTTTGTTATCGTATAGAGAAAAAATTTTTGAACCGAAGAGCAATCGAAGCCTTAATTTATGCCGGTGCTTTTGATGCATTTGGAATAAAAAGAGCAACATTAATTGCAACTTATCCCAATGCAGTGAGGCAGGCAGAGCAAAGACAAAGCGACTTAATGAAGGGTCAAAGCAGTCTATTTGCCGATATTGATAGTCATATTGAATATGAAAAAAAATACCTAAAAGGAGCTTTTTTATCTTTTAAAAATATCATGATGCATGAAAAAAAGGTCATGGGTTATTATTTAGATCGACATCCTACAGACTGGTATAAAGAGCACTTAAAATCAATTGTGTGTTCTCTTCCTAGCGATATTGTCTTTAGAAATAATAGAGAGGTCAGGGTGCTTTCTTTAATATCAGATATTGACTATAGAAATACTAGAAAAGGGCAAATGGCTAGTTTGACAATCGAAGACGGGCAAAGAAAAATTAACGCTGCCGTCTTTTCTCAAAAACTGGCTCAGGTAAGTGAATATTTAGTCATAGATGAGGTGGTGGTTATTTCGGGTAAAGTTAATAAAGATTTCAGAGAGCAATGGCAAGTTGTAGTGGATAAAATCGAACCAGTTGACAAAGTTCAGATGAAATATTCTAAGTTTCTTAAAATTAAACTATCAGAAAAAAACAAAAATGACTATTTAGAGTTATGCAATTTATTGCAAGAATTTAAAGGAAAGTGTCCAGTGATTATTGAGTATGAGTCTGGAAGTTCATCCGGAAGAATGCCATTATCAAAAGAATTTGATGTTTCCTTAGATCGAGTCTTGCTAGATTCAATTGAAGAAAAGCTTGGTCATGGGATGTATAAAATAAATTATTAATTTTTTTGATAAAAAAAGACTCAAAAAACAAGCTTTTTCAGTGTATTTTCAATAAATTTAATACCAATTAAATCAGCAAAAAATTAGTTTAATTTTGTAATATTTCTTGACCTTATATTTTTTTTATACCGATCATTCATAAAACTCTTAATTCCTCTGAAAACCCCTCCATTAAAGGGAAAAACTTCAAAAGTTATCCGCGAAGTGATATGTTTGCAAGTTGTTTATCAAAGTCAAAATATTTTAAGATAATCAAAAAATATAACCCATTGATTTTTATATAAAAAATTGTATTGATTAATTATTAACCAAAACCGTAGGATTTACCAGTATAGCGCAGAATTGATGGTTAATTTTTAAGATATCACCAGAGTTATCCACAGTTTTGTGGGTAAGTCTAATAACCCTTGATTTATAAGCATTTATGAGGATTGGAAAAAATTATTTGCTAACTTATCTATAATTTTTTCAGCAATAATTTGCTTGGTATTTTTTTCAATTTTTTCACTCAAATTTTTGGTAATGAGATGAACTTCATTATCATTCGAATTAAGACCAATTCCTGTCTTTGAAACATCATTCAAAACTATCGCATCACACATCTTGTTCTTGAGTTTGACTTTAGCATTTTCAATATGATTTTCAGTTTCAGCAGCAAAACCAACACAGATTGGTCTTGTTTCTAGTTGACAAACGCTTGCTAAGATATCTTTATTTTCAGTTAGCTCAATTGTCATTGAATGATCAGTTTTTTTGATTTTATGTTTATTTGTTGTTTTCGGTTTGAAGTCTGCTACAGCAGCACAACTAATAAATAAATCTTGTGATTTAATTTTCTTCATGACAGCTTTATACATATCATCAGCACTCACTACATGAATGATTTCTGCTCTTTTTTCAATATCAACTGATATTGATCCAACAATGAGCGTTGTTTTTGCTCCTGCTTGAATGCAGGCATGTGCAAGAGCCATTCCCATCTTGCCACTACTATGATTAGAAATGAATCGAACAGGGTCTATTGATTCTTTTGTACCACCAAGGGTAATCAATATATTTTTTCCACTAAGCACACTTGAGGTGAAAAGGTCGGCCGCTTGTTTTGCAATCTCTGATGGCTCAGCTAGTCTTCCCTCTCCAATATCACCACAAGCCTGTTCCCCAAAGCCTGGTTCAATAATCAACATGCCACGCTTCCTGAGGAGTTGAAGATTGTCTTTCATAGCGCTTGAAGCAAACATTTGTTGATTCATTGCTGGTGCAATCATAATTTTTGCTTCTGTTGCTAAAATGACAGTAGATAGTAAATCATCAGCCCTTCCATGACAAAGCTTTGCAATGGTATTTGCTGAGGCTGGGGCTATGATAATTACATCAGCCCATTTTGCGAGTTCAATGTGGCCCATCGCAAGTTCAGCCTCCTTATCCCAAAGGTTGTCATGAACTTTGTTTTTAGAAATTGTTTGAAGGGATCTTTCACTTACAAATTCTCTACCGCCATTAGTCACAATGACTCTAACCTCGGCACCTAGGTCTTGAAGTCGTCGAACAATATCGGGTGATTTATAAGCCGCTATTGAGCCACTGACTCCAAGAACAATTCGTTTGTTGGTTAGATCACTCATAAAGGCTTGGCTCTGATTTTTATATCAGTGGCTACTTGTGTTATTTCAATGATACTTAGTGAAATTTTTTCTGACATTTTTTTGAAAGGAAGTTCTATCATGGGTTGAGCATCACTCCCAAGTATAACTGGGGCTGTGTAAATAATAAACTCATCAATCAGTCTAGATTTCATCATGGCACCATTAAGACCACTACCGGACTCTAGAAGTACATTATTGATTCCCATTTCTCCAAGTTTTTTTAAAGCTAACTTTAAATCAATTTTTCCATTCTCTAAAATTTTTGAATTATCTTTATTCAGTACAAGAGTATCAGAGTCAGATGAAAAAATATTGAGTGATTTATCGGTAATAGAGTTACTACTATCAATAACTACTCGAAGTGGTTTTGAGCGTAACTTTTTGTTTCTCACAGTCAGCATTGGGTTGTCATTCAGTATGGTCCCAGAACCAGTTACAATGGCTTGATTTTGGCTTCGAAGTAGTTGAACATCTTCTCTTGAGGCTTCGCTAGTGATCCACTTGCTTTCACCGCTCTTCATAGCAACTCTTCCATCAAGGCTCATCGCAATTTTTGAGGTAATGAAAGGTAATCCTGTATTCATTCTCTTAATAAAGCCGCGATTTATTTCAATCGCGCTATTCTCGAGCAGTCCAACCTCTACATCTATACCACTCTCTATAAGCAATTTGACACCGCTCCCAGAAACTAAGGGGTTTGGATCAAGCGTTGCAACATAAACTTTCTTGATGCCTGCTTTAATAATTGCATCAATACAGGGCGGCGTTTTACCTTGATGAGAGCAAGGTTCTAAAGTTACATATAATTTGCAATTGTCTGCTTTATGTTTAATTTGATTCAAAGCATTGATTTCTGCATGTTCCTGGCCATACTGACGATGGTAGTCTTTTGCAATAATTTTGTCATCACTTGAGATAACACAACCAACCATAGGATTAGCACCCACACTTCCCTGACCCAGCTTAGAAAGTTTGAGTGCAAGGGCCATACATTCTGTATCTTTTTGAGTGAAAGCCATTATAATAAATGTCAATAAATTTATTATTATTTTACGCGGGAGAGCGGAGTGGATGAACAGAAAAAACAAGCACTAAAAGTTGCCCTAGGACAAATTGAAAAGCAGTTTGGCAAAGGGTCAGTTATGTTCCTTGGCGAGGAAGAGGCCAGAACTGATATTGAGGCTGTCTCTACAGGAAGCTTAAGCCTTGACATTGCTCTTGGGATTGGTGGCTTACCCAAAGGAAGAGTAATTGAGATCTATGGACCAGAGTCCTCAGGCAAAACTACAATGACACTCCACGTAATAGCGGAAATGCAAAAGCTTGGTGGAACTGCTGCATTCATAGATGCTGAGCATGCCTTGGATCCATCTTATGCAAGAAAACTAGGCGTTAACACTGATGACCTTTTAATTTCGCAGCCTGATACTGGTGAACAAGCTCTCGAAATCACCGACATGCTTGTTCGCTCTGGTAGTGTAGATATTGTGGTGGTTGACTCGGTAGCAGCGCTTACTCCAAAAGCGGAAATTGAGGGTGAAATGGGCGCCTCTCACATGGGATTGCAGGCTAGACTAATGTCTCAAGCATTAAGAAAGCTTACATCAAATATTAAAAGAACCAACACAATGGTTATTTTTATCAATCAGCTTCGAATGAAAATTGGAGTAATGTTTGGCAATCCTGAAACGACAACAGGTGGCAACGCACTAAAGTTTTATGCATCAGTCCGGTTAGATATTCGCAGAATTGGTGCGATCAAGAAGGGTGACGAAATTTTGGGTAATGAGACTCGTGTTAAGGTTTTAAAAAATAAAGTTGCACCTCCATTTAAAAAGGCTGAGTTTCAAATTCTATACAACCAAGGTATCTCTAGAGAGAGTGAGATTATTGATTTAGGGGTTGAGCTAGGCTTTGTAGAAAAGGCTGGCGCTTGGTATAGCGTTGATGGTGAAAGGATTGGCCAGGGAAAGGATAATGCCAGGGAGTACCTCAAAGAGCATACAGAGATGAGTCAAAGTCTTGAAGAAAAAATTCGTGAAAAACTTATGAGTAGCGATCATGACGAGTCTGACGCAGGAGAGTAGGTGTTATTCTGCTGGATTGAAAATGTTAATGAGGCGCGAGCACTCTAAATTAGAGCTTTTTCAAAAACTTCAAACAAAAGGTTTTGATGTCGATGTGGTTAATGAATCGATATTAAAACTCGTTGAGCAGAATTACCAGAGTGATGATCGTTTTTCTGAGGAGTTTATTCAGATGCGATTTAACCAAGGCAAGGGTCCAGTAAAAATTACATCAGAACTTAAAATGAGAGGTGTGAACTCCTTTGATTTGTCAGATTTTGATTGGTTTCAGCTAGCTAAAGAAATAAGACAAAGAAAATTTGGAGATGCATCTTCATTGGACTTCAGTGAGGCAGCTAAACAGAAAAGGTTTTTACAATCAAGAGGATTTACTCTTGACCAGATAAACCAAGCATTCTAAAGTTTACTAATAAAACTAACATGAAATTTGAACTCTTAAATACTAATGGTAAGGCGCGCCTTGGAAAACTTAACTTCGATAGAGGTATCGTTAATACGCCAGCATTCATGCCGGTGGGGACCTATGGCACTGTTAAGGCGATGACTGTTGAAGAGGTTAAGGAGCTTGGGGCTGAAATTATTTTAGGCAATACTTTTCATTTATCAATTACTCCATCTACTGATGTTATTGAAGCGCATGGAGATCTTCATGACTTTATGAATTGGTCTGGACCGATTTTGACTGACTCTGGAGGTTTTCAAGTGTTTAGTCTTGGAAAGATGCGAAAAATTACTGAGGAGGGTGTTTCGTTTCGTTCTCCAAAAGATGGGTCATCAATTTTCATGGGTCCAGAAGAGTCCATGCAAATCCAGAAAAAATTAGGTTCAGATATTGTCATGATTTTTGATGACTGCACTCCCTATCCTGCAGAAAAAAGTGAAGTTGATCAGTCGATGCAGTTGTCTCTTAGATGGGCAAAGAGATCCCTTATGGAGCATCAAAGACTTAAGAATAAAAATGCCCTTTTTGGAATCATTCAAGGCGGCATGCATAAAGATTTAAGGATTCAGTCTGCTGAGTCACTGATAGAGATGAATTTTGATGGTTATGCGATTGGAGGTCTCTCTGTAGGAGAGCCCAAAGAAGAAATGATGAAGGTCTTAGATTTTTTACCAGAACACATGCCTACTGATAAACCTCGCTATCTTATGGGTGTTGGAACCCCTCTAGACCTTGTTGAAGGTGTTGCTATGGGAGTTGACATGTTTGACTGTGTTATGCCATCTAGGAACGCAAGAAATGGTTATTTATTCACCTCAGAGGGCGTTGTAAAAATTCGTAATGCAAAATACAAATTAGATACTGGTCCGCTTGATCCAAATTGCAGTTGCAATACATGTAAACATTACTCAAGATCTTATCTTCATCATCTACAAAAGACAAATGAAATTTTAGGGTCTAGGCTCAATACATTCCACAACCTTTTTTATTATCAAGATCTAATGAGGTCCATCAGAGAATCATTAAAGTCTAATACTTTCGATGTCTTTAGAGAGAATTTCTTAGCCTCTCAGGCTTAAGAGTTTAGTAATTAGATCTTATCAGGATCTACTCCGTATTTATTAAAATATTCGTCAAGAAGCGATCTAGCTAGGGGTGCTGCTTTTGAGCTTCCACTGCCTGCATTTTCAACAATAATAGCGATAGCAACCTGAGGGTTCTCTATTGGCGCAAAAGCAGTAAAAAGGGCATGATCCCTGAGTTTTTCATCAATATTTTCAGCGATATACTCTTCTTCAGGGTCCAGTCCAAATACCTGTGCAGTTCCAGTTTTTCCTGCCAGTGTATAGTTAAGTTTATTGTTTAATCTTTTTGCTGTTCCGAGCTTGCCATAAATTGTTTGCTTCATGGACTGAATGATGAGTTCCCAGTTATCAATATTTTTTATTGGAATTTGTTTTGACTCTGTCTGGGATTCAAAATAGGACTCACCATCTTTGGATTGACTATGCATCAAGACTCTAGGGGTTAAAAGGTTGCCTTTATTCGCTATTGCTCCAGTCGCTAAAGCAAGTTGAATTGGGCTTGCAGTCATGAAACCCTGTCCAATGCCAGTTATTAGGGTTTCACCTCTATACCAAGGCTCATCCTTATTTATTTTTTTCCATTCTCTTGATGGAAGTATCCCTCCTAGTTCTCCTGGAAGATCAAGACCTGTTTTCTCTCCAAACTGAAAGTAAGAAAGGCTATTATTGATTTCATCAATACCCATCTTGTAAGCTAGGTCATAAAAGAACACATCACAAGACTGCGCAATGGCCTCAATAGTATCAACTCTTCCATGTCCAGTTCTCTTCCAGTCGTTAAACTTTCGGGAGTAGTCTGTAAGTTTATAAAATCCCGGACAAAAGGTAGTGTGCTTAATGGTTATATTATTTTTTTCAAGTCCTCCAAGAGCAACCATTGGTTTGATAGTCGATCCCGGAGGATATAGCCCTTTTGTGCTTCGGTCAAATAGAGGTAAGTCAGGGTTGCCTTTGAGTTCTTCATATCGTTTAACGGAAATTCCATTCACAAACCAATTCGGATCGAAAGAGGGTGTACTCACGAGTGTCAAAACAGATCCATCATTGACATCGATCAGAGCAATAACCCCTCTGCTCTCTCCTAGCAAAGACTCCGCCTTTAATTGAAGGTCAATATCAATATTTAGGTAGACATCTTCACCTGGTATTGAAGGGTTAATCACCTTTGTATCAACAACTCTCCCAGCTACATTTCTCTCAATTTGTTTCATTCCAGATTGGCCATGAAGTAAATTTTCATACTGCTTTTCAACGCCAATCTTGCCAACAAAGGAAGTGCCCGCGTAATTCTTTTTGTCATACCTGCTTTTATCTTCCTTATTCATCGAAGCAACGTAACCAATGAGATGTGAACTTGATTTTCCATAAGGATATACGCGGTGGAAGTAGGGCTCAACTTCAACTCCGGGCATTTGATTGTTGACTAAAAATGATGAAGCAGAGGATTCAGAAAGATTAAATTTGATTGGGATGTTATGAAATTTTTTGAAGCGGCTTAAGTTCTTGTTAAACCTTTCTATATCCTTTGAATCAATGTACTCATTGATTTCTAATTCAACAAGCGTGTCATTTAAATTGCTAACTTTTTCTGGGGTAATTGTGAGTCTATAAGAAAACTCATTGGTTGCTAATACTTTTCCATTGCGATCCAAAATATCTCCTCTTACAGGTGTGATTGGAAGATTTTGCATTTGGTTCCCAAGAGCCTCCTCAACGTAGTATTCATGTTGAGTAATCTGAAGATTAAAAAGTCTAATTGTGAGAATTAGAGTCATTGAAAGCATAATGACTACTGAAAAAACCACTCTGGATTTGAAAACTTTTCTTTCTCTCTTTAGATTTCCAATCTTATCCATGAAAAATATTTAATGCTTAAGCTTTGCAAGTGAGAATCGAACAACTGGCCAAAGAATTGCCCCAGTGAATGGAGTGAAAATTATAAGCCATTGAAATTGCAGACCTTGAACCGTTATATGGGTAATCAGAAATACGATGAGGTACATCAAAGAGGCAATGAATACGTAGACCTGCTGGGTAGTAAGATTGGATACGAAAAATGATTTTTTTACACTCAAAATAAACGCAGAGCTAATAACAAGCGCAAGAGCATTTTGCCCAAGAATGCCACCTTGAAAGACATCAAGAAGAATTCCTAATACAAAGGCAGAGCTATAAATTACGTTACTATCAGAGTAGATTAACCAATATATAAAAAATAAAAGCAGCCAAAATGGTGAAATCATTTCGATCATACTCGGCAAGGCAATTGCACCCACTATGAATGCAATAAAAGTAATTTTGATAAGAAGAATTAGCTGAGATTGATTAATCATTCTTCTCCTTCACTATAAGCACTAATTCTAATCTATTCATATTCTGTGTTGGTTCTAGATATACAGTCATGAATGAAGGGTCCTGATTTTCATCTATCAATTTAACTCTGCCAACAGAGTAACCTGACGGATAGTTATTTCCAATGCCGCTCGTCATAAAGATATCGCCCAATTTGATATCAGACTCAAGAGGGATATATTTTAGAACCATTCC
>Ga0228632_1000426_pt1 | contig 10054 bp, 13 predicted proteins | sample 40DmetaG_FD_183174 | JGI IMG/M metagenome (GOLD analysis project Ga0228632, IMG submission 183174) | Seawater microbial communities from Monterey Bay, California, United States - 40D | ecosystem: Environmental > Aquatic > Marine > Coastal | place: USA: California | collected 2016-11-04
TTCTAGAAATAAAGTTATTGTAATAAACGATAATTAGGATACAATTTTCAATATGCCAGTTTCAAAAAAAAGAATTAACAAATCTCAACCAACTAAATCTAAAAAAATATCTACGCAGCTTAGTGGAGATAAAGGACCATCGCCAAGGTGGTTTGTTGTAACTATGACCTCTTTAATGGTTTTAGGTGTTCTCTTAATAGTCTTGAACTACCTAACTCTTCTTCCTGGCTCTGTATCTAGATGGTATTTATGGGGAGGCCTTGGTATGATCGGTGCTGGTTTCTTAATGACGACAGAGTATCGTTAAAAACTGTTATTAATAAAAACTAAAAAATTGTTCTAAATTTAAAGCAAACCCTCATCTTGCAGTTCTTCGATTGTCTCTTCGAAATATAAAGTTGAGTCAAAATTGACCATTACTTTATCCAAAAAAGATTTTCCTCCATTTTGGTTAAACCAGCTGATACGAGTTCTTCTGAGTAAATAATCTGTAGGTTTAACAACACAGTAGTGATTAAGGCATAGCTGTAAATCCTTATACTTATACTGACTTTCAAGATTTAAGATACTGTCAACAAACTCTTGCTTGTTTAACTCAAAATTTTGAGAAAAGAGTTGTTCAAGACTTTCTTTTGCAATAACTCTAAAACCTGTAAGCTTACCTCCTGAAATTTGTATAAAGTTTTCATCTATATCTTTATAGAAATGTCCCCTAGAAATATTCTTAGAATTTGTATCAGAGCTGTCTATTAAAGCTCTCAAACCAGTCCAGGAAGAAATATATTTAACTTCTTCGATATTAAAGTATTTTTTTATGTGCCTTATTAAATAGGCTTTGTCTTCAGAGTTTGCATACGGTCTATCTAAAGAGCCTGAAAATTCTTCTGTATCAGTTGTACCAACGATTGTATTTCCTGTCCAGGGTAAGACAAACATGACTCTATTGTCTTCAGTTTGAGGTAATAGAACACCATTTTTACCAATCCCTAGGGGGTCTCCCTCTAAAATTAAATGTGCTCCTCCACTTAGTTTAATTTTGGAAGATTTACTCTTGTACATTCCTGGTAAATTATGAATACCTGTGGCAGCAATTATCTTCTTGGACTCGACCGTATACTCTTTATTATTTATCTCGTCGATTAACAGAACTTTATACCTGTCACCAGTTCTAATAATGTCGGTTATTTTTACATAATTTAGTGCAGTTGCATTATTTATTTCTACGGCATTTCTCAACAATGTGAGTACTAATTTTGCATCTTCGGTTTGGGCATCTTGGAAAATGAAACTTTTTGTTAATTTGTCTTTTTTGAGTTTAGGAAATAAACCAAATGTATCTTCTTTTGAAATCAAAGTATGTCTTTGATCTTTTTTGCGTTGACCCAAGAAATCATAAAGAGTTAGTCCAATTTTAAATGCTATTGGAGCAATAAAATTTGATTGTAATATTTTTGGCAAATCTGAGAAGCCGTCGTCTTTAAAAACTGGTGCTAAAAGCTTTAGAGGTTTATAAAGTTGACCTAAAACTTGTTCTAATATTTTCTGTTCTTTTAAACTCTCTCTAACTAATCCAAACTGCATCTGTGGTAAATATCTAATTCCTCCGTGTAAAAGCTTTGTACTTCTACTGGAAGCGCCTGAAGAAAAATCATTTTTTTCAATTAATAAAGAATTGATACCCTGACTTGCAGCTAGTTCCAAGATAGCTGAACCAACTACTCCACCTCCTATTACTAAAAGCTCAAATTTATTATTTTCTTCTAGTGAGTGTATTTGATCAAGTCTAGAAAAGTTCATTACTCTAGGGCGTGCATTTCTTCCTTACAGTGCTTGGGGGGGTCATTAGCAACAACTGATTGGAGTTTAATTGTTAATTCTGTTCCACAAATGTTACATCGAAAGTCTTGTAAGGTTTCAAGGACGTCTTCTGGATCAATTTCTGGAGGAGTACTAGCTAGTGAAGAAATTGAATTACTTAAGAACCTAAATACTAAGTATCCAATTAATAATGCTATTAAATATTCCATAAATAGATTTTAGCTATGTTGTGGAGATGATGGGACTTGAACCCACGACCCCCTGCTTGCAAAGCAGGTGCTCTTCCAGCTGAGCTACATCCCCTCGCTTTTAATATTATGCCTCGGATTTCAATGTAAATGAAAAAATTTTATAAATATTTTCAATTTGTTACTAATGTAAATAAGACGTAAGGGCCTATAGCTCAGCCTGGTTAGAGCGCATCCCTGATAAGGATGAGGTCGCTAGTTCAAATCTAGCTAGGCCCACAATAAAAAAATTAATTTAAAAAAAACTATATAGCTACAATGCTTTAATGAATTTATTAATTTTTGGATACTTTGCAGCCTTTTTTACAGCCGTCTCTTTTCTACCCCAGGCTATAAAAACAGTCAAAACTAGACAAACTGCGGGTTTATCTCTTCTTACTTATTTATTTTTATTTCTAGGTTCTTTGTCTTGGTTTATTTATGGGTTCTACTTAACTGATTATCCCTTAATGATTACAAACTCTTTAACAACAATTTTTACGGGAATAATACTGTATCTGATTTTTTCAGAAAGAAATAGTAAATATAATTAAGGAGTACTGATGAAAAAATTATTACTTGTTTTATTTTTTGTATCCTGTTCTCCTAGTTTGGGAAATCAAGTACTTGAAACAACTACGAGTACTGCATTAGTAGAACTTACCCTTTGTGAAAAAGTAGAAAAAGAATACACCTCTTTATCGAATGAACTATTTGTTACAAGCTTTGAACTTAATGATTATATTAATAATTTATCTGATGCCCTTGTTGAAGATGATAGAGTTGTATTTTTTGAGGATATGGGAGACAATTTTGATCATCAAAATATCTATAAGAATTATCTTGAGACAAGAGCATATGTATATGAAGAAATAAACAGACTTTACAAGACAAATAAAGAATGCCCCATAGCTGGAGACCAAGAGATTGCTGATGAAAAAGTATTAGAGGCTAAAAAAGAACTCTCAGAATTTTTAAATAACTACTAATTAGTAAGTTCGATTAAGTAATTTTCAAAGTCTTCAAGACTATCAATTATATTTTCACCATACTCAAAAAGGCCCCAAATAAAATTATTTAGAACTTTTATATTATTTGCATTAATGCCGATAAGTTGTTTATTTAAAGCGTAAGCATATCCAATCTCTGCTGATGTTCCAGAATCTACATCTCTTCCTGTTAGGAGAGCAACTACCATATCGGCTGACTTCAAGAAATCCATGTCTGTATCGAAGATTTTAGTTTTTTTTTCAAGGGTAAACTCACCCTCAACAAGCCCTGCGTCACGATGAGGTAAAAATGTTTCATATTCATTCTTTTCAAGAATGTTTGCAATTTTTTCTAGATAACTTCTCTCGTGATCATCAAATAAAGGTCCAGCAATATAAACTTTCTTCATTGGATTATTGTATTTAGTAATTTTTTAATTTGTAGCAAATCTTTATAATTTAATACATTTTCACTCATGGAATTTATACTCTCAAGAATTTTGATATTCCATATTTTTAAAAGAGGTACTACCTCGACTTTTATAAAGAATAAACTAGTCTCATTATTTAATGGTACTGAGGTCTGCGTCTCAACTCGAAAATACAAATCTTCTAATTTATTGACCTTTGGTTTTTCAAATCCAGGAAAATTACTTAATTCAGGATAAGTTGTTATTGTCCAAACCCATCTTCTAATGCTCTGTTTGTACATATATTCGCTGAGCTTCTTGCTGGATTTAATCAATTGATCATTGTCAGCTACTGGATCGTGTAAGCTTGACAGATCTTTACCTAACTTATCTATAGGTATCCATCCACTTGGAAAACAAACAGAAGCTAGTTCCATTTTACCTTTATGCATAACAGCAAAGTCTTCTTCAATTTCTAGTGTTAACTCTTCTAAGCTGAGACTTTTTTCGGCTTGTATATAGGTTGTAACTAATTTTCTTAGTTCAATATCCATGGATAGTTCGGACTCACCAATTAATTTTTCTTTGTTATGCTGCAATTCTTTCTTTTTTTGTTTTTTGTGGTATTGATTTGGATTTTTGTTGCAAGGGGTACCCTCATATCTCACCATTGATGGGTTATTTGTAAATGGTGTCTTAACAAAATCTAAATTCATTATTATTAATTTTATAGAGAAAGGACCGCCTTGGGAAATACAGGAGCGCTATTACTACACGGACTATTTGAACACAAAGGTAGACATCAGATAAACGCTGATTGGTTTAATAACTTAAAAATTGATACAAACTTAATTGATCTACCAGGACATGGAAAAGATGATTTAACCAGAGGAGATATTGAATCATGGGAATTAAATGATCAAGCTGTAATAAAAGGCTTCGAAAGTCTTAGCCATTATGATAATAAAATTTTAATAGGTCACTCATACGGTGGGTTGTTAGCAACCTATTCAGTTTTAAAAGAAATTATATCTCCAGATTTTCTCATTCTCTCAGCACCGTTGTTTAAAGACAACTATCCCAAAGCTATTAGGAGCTTGTCGAAACCTATGGCTTCAATTGCGCCAAAATTGAGAGCTCCATCACCAGTAAATAAAAGAAATATATCAACGTATATGGATGTTGTTAAGAATTACTTCTCTGACCCATTGGTATTTCGAAGCCTATCTTTTAGGTTTGGATATCTGATAACTGAAGCCCAAAAATATGTAAATGAAAACATCAGTAAGTTAGAACTTCCAACAATTGTCTTACACGGAAAACAAGACAAAATAGTTCCTATTTCTGGATGTAATGAGATTTCAAAACTTAAAAATGTAACTTTCATAGAAGTTGAGAACTCTAAGCACGAAATATTAAATCAAGATACACGACCATTTGTTCTTAGTGAAATTTTCAGTTGGCTTCAAAAAAATAAACTTGTATAAATAATAAACACTATTGCAAACAGTTTGCAATAAGATGGTTTTCGTTTATAATTTTAATATGCATGTACCTGATGGATTTATTAACGCTCAAGTTTCGGCTGCTACAGGAATAATTAGTCTTGGAACCCTGTGGGCATATATAAGAAATGCTAAAAATTTAGTTGCAGATAAATTAATTGCTCTCACCGGAATGATGTCTGCTCTTATTTTTGTACTACAGATGATAAATTTTCCCATTGCAGCTGGAACTAGTGGACATCTTTTAGGTGGAGCACTAGCTGTAATTGTTCTGGGACCAAGTCTTGGTGTAATCTGTATATCTATTGTCGTTGTAATTCAATCTCTTCTCTTTGCTGATGGAGGGCTAAGTGCTTTAGGGGTAAATGTACTAAATATGGCAATAATTACTTCTCTTACAGGATGGTTCACTATTACTCTTTGGAAAAAGTTATTTGGTGAATCTCAATTTACTTTAATTTCTGGATCTGTGATTGCAGGTTTACTATCAGTGGTTTTTTCATCAATAGCATTTGTCCTAGAGTATGCAATTGGAGGTACTGTGTCCGTTCCTCTAGGAAACGTACTTATTGCTATGATCTCCACCCACTTATTAATTGGTTTAGGAGAAGGTATTATCACAGCACTTATTGTATCTTTATTGTTAAGAGTGAGATCCGATTTAGTGTATGTGAATAGCAAAAAAAATAAATCAAATACACTCTCAACTTCTTATGGGGTTTTAATCGCACTTATCTTGTCACTTACATTAGTAACTCCATACGCCTCATCATCTCCAGATGGTCTAGAATCAGTAGCTAGTGATTTTGGATTTGAAGAGACTGATGGTGTAGTTCTACTTTTGGAAGATTATGGTATTTCAAGCATAAATAATAACTTTGTCTCTACTACGTTAAGCGCACTTTTAGGAGTTCTTGCAATAGCGGGCTTAGGTACTTTATTCTTTAGAAATAAAAGTGGGAAAAATTAACTAAATTTATTTTGATTTTTCTTACTTAGATGAATATATTTAAATTAACTTTTTGTGAAGAAAATCTTTATAGAGGATCATTACAAGAAGGGTTAGAGATAACCCTTGAAGCAAGTTAAGTCTGGAAACAGATTAAGCGGAGTATTCAAGGGTTTTCTCATTTCTAAACTCTTAAATTTTTCAAGAAATATCAAATATTCACAATGACGTATGAAGATAGAGCTCTGATTACACTTAAACGATGAGGAGTTATTTAGATATAAAAGAGATTCACTCTGCATGTAGAAAATGTAAGATGTGTGATTTGTCAAAAACAAGAAATAATGTTGTAGCTGCTAAGGGCAATCCCTCAGCAAAAATATTTATAATTGGTGAAGCACCTGGAGAAAAAGAAGATATTACTGGATTTCCTTTTGTTGGTAGAGCTGGAAAAATGTTAGACACAGTATTGAGTTCTGTAGATATTGACCCTCTAGAAGATTGTTATATAACAAACATAGTCAAATGCAGGCCTCCAGAGAATAGGAGGCCAACAAGTCTCGAGATTTCTAGGTGTATAACTTGGCTAGAAGATCAAATAAGTCATCTAAAACCCTCTATTGTTATTCTCGCTGGATCTACTGCAGTTGAGGGTTACCTTGGAATAAAAGATCCTATAACTAAAATCCGTGGTACTTGGATTGTTAGAAATGAAATTAAGTTTATGCCAATTTTTCATCCTGCATACCTTTTAAGAAATCCTTCCAAAGAAAAGGGGAAGCCTAAATGGCTAACTTGGCAGGATTTAAAAACTGTAAAAAAAGAGTTGGATTTACTTTAACTGTAAAACTCTTCCCTCGTATTCATGATTAATGAAATGAATATAAAAATACCTGCAACGATAAGATTCGAATTAAAATTTTCATCTAGAAAAATAACCCCTGCTGATACTCCTACGACTGGTACTAAGTAATCTACTGAGGCAACCTGCAAAGCGCTCACTCGCTGTATCAGCCAAGTGAATGAAGTAAATGCACCTAAATTAAAAAATACTAAGATACCAACTCTAAGTATCTGAGAACTGTTTAATGTTTGGACCTCTGTCCCTGTAGTAAAGAATACTGCCAAGGATAGAAAAATTACAATGGGGTATTGATAAGTTAACCAACTACTTACTTTGTATTGTGGAGCGTACTTTCTGTTTAGTACTGTTGCCAGAGCTATACACTGGACACCCATAAAAGCTAGAGATCCACCTAAAAAAATATTTCCTTGATTATCAAGACCTGTTTCTTTTGAGATAAAAAGATAGGATACTCCAAGTAAGCCAATAAAAATTGATATATATTTTTGTCTAGATATCTTCTCATCTTTGAGAAGTATTTTTAACCAAAGAATAGTAAAAACCGGAGCAGAGCTGATCAATAATGTGACAAGACCAGACGAAATGTATTGAAGGGAAAATATAAAAAACCATCCTACAAAAAAGATAGATGCAAGGGCTGTTGTAGAGGCTTCCTTAAGCAATTTCTTATCGAATTTATCCTTATTGAAAATTGAATAGTGTATAAAAAGCAACGATCCAATTATTGATACTCTCGTAGTTATCAAAAAGATTTCATCGACTCCTTCAATTAGGAGGCTTCTAGAAAGAACATTGCCTGATCCCCACATAAATGCTGCAGTAAAAATACCTATGATAATTTTTATAACTGGAGTTTCATTTTTTAAGTTTTTATTATTCACTGAGAAAATCATAATGTTTAAAAAAAGATAGTATCTTTTTTCTTTCTGGTATGATTTGTCTATCGGGAGCTAAATGCTGAGAGGGTGTAAAAACCGACCGTTTGAACCTGTTGGGTAATTCCAACGAAGGAAACTCAGACTTTTATCCCTTTATTAAAAAGTGAGGTAAAAATGAATAATTTTCTAGCATACGGAGTAGTTCTAACAACTCTTTTATTAATCTACCTAAGAACAACAAAAATTCAATCTTCGGATAGTGAATATTTTGTATTAAATAAAACCGAGGGAGTCTTTGGTCTTTCTCTTAGTTTTTATGCAAGTGGAATGGGTCTATGGATACTAACTTCTCCTGCTGAGGTTGCCTGGTATGGATTAGGTTTTGATATTTATGGATATGCTCTGTCAGCTGCTACACCTTTTATTTTAATTTATTTTTTTGGACCAAAAATTGCTTCCATAACACCAGATGGAGCTACTTTACCTCAATTTATTGAAAAAAGATATGGTTCAAGTGCTCAGAAAGTAGTTTCGATTGTTGCGGTTTTGTATATGACTGCATTTCTAATAGCTGAGTTTGCATCAATTAATTTTATTTTTCCCGAAATTGTCAAAATCTCAGGCCTAACCATAAGTGTTCTTGTCGGTTTTTTTACTTTCCTCTATTTAAATAAATCAGGATTCAAAGCATCTTATATTACTGATCGATTTCAAGGATTAGGGATTATTGCTTTGCTTAGTGTTTTATTTGCTATTTGGTTTAGCCAGAACTCAATTAGTGATCTTATTGCATACTCACAACTTGGCTGAATAAATTCGTTTGAAACTTTCAGCTTCAAGTCTGCTTTAGCTGTTGTTGTTGCAGTCACTGCAGCTGAAGTCTTTTCACAAGGATACTGGCAAAGAACTTTCTCAGCTGAAAATACTAAGAGTATAAAATCTGCATCTGTATATGCAGGTTTAGGATGTTTTATTACAGTTCTACTTTTAGGTATTGCTGGAGCGGTTGGTGCAGGTAAAGGAATTGAGAATCCTACCTTAAGCTTTATACAGCAACTTGAATTAAGTACCCCAATGTCTTTTTTACTTTTAGTGCTTTGTACACTTTTGGTTGCATCAAGTGTTGATACTTTAGAAAATGCAATTTCATCAACAATATCTTTAGACTTAGTAAAAAAAGGAGCGATTGAAGCCAGGTTCATAACTGTGGGAATTGTTGTATTTTCCATCTTATGCTCTGTTTACGTTTCCAATATTTTTAATGTTTTTTTAGTTGCCGATCTTTTTGCGGTTTGTTTAGTGTTTCCGACATTTTATAAATTAAAAAACAAATCTACAGGATCATATTTATTGATACCTTTTTTGATATCTTTAACTTCAGCTTATTCGTATAGATTTATTTTTATAGATATGGAAATTAATCCGGGAGGAGTTTTTATCCCTACAGATTTATACGGTTTAGCTGATTTGAATACCTTTTTAGTAGGACTTGTCTCTTCAATACTTGTGACTGTTGCATATAATAAAATAACTAAATAAATTAAAAATACTTGGAGGACGTATGAAAACTTCGGATTTAGATAAGCTAACAAGCCTGAGTAGTATTAATATCAACAACTCTAATCTTATACTTACTGCAACAAGAATGAGTTTTGATAAAAATGCCTACATTCAAGAGCTTTGGAGCTATTCAAATAAAAAATGGAAGAAGTTTAAAGGAACTGATTCAAAAAATTATCTTAATCCTAAATACTCTGATGATAAAAAATATTTATCTTTTATAGAGGTTGAAAAAGGTGAGAAAACTAAACAAAAAGTTGTCACTAAAAAAGGAAATACCCTCAATAGAATATTTGAGACTGATGGAAGTATTCAGAACTATATATGGAGTAAGTCAAATAAGTTTATATTTATTACAGTTAGTGATTGGGAAAAAGAATTTAAAAAGATTGAAGATAAAAATGATGAACCATTTTATCTAGAAAACATGCCCCATAAGTTTGATACAAGAGGGGTTATTTTCAATAAAAGAAGTCATATATATAGAGTAAATATTGAAACAGGCAAATCCTTAAAAATAATTGATGGGGATAGAGAAAATCTCATTTCTATTGGTTCACTTGTCGAACATGCTAATCATTTATATTTCACAGCAAACCTCTATAACAACATGGGGACAATGCTTGAAGAAAGAATTATCAAGAAAACATCAAAAGGATTAGAGGCTATCCATTCAAAAGGTATGTGGGGTAAATTATTTTCCTTTAATGGAAAACTTCACGGAGTAGGGTTAAAAAATAGATTTGACTGGCCAACTACTACATCCATCTATGAAATAAACGAATCTGGAAATACGAAAAAAATAGATGAAAATTTTGACAGAACCATTGTTGACGTTAAAACATCAAAAGAG
>Ga0228632_1000474_pt1 | contig 9601 bp, 1 predicted proteins | sample 40DmetaG_FD_183174 | JGI IMG/M metagenome (GOLD analysis project Ga0228632, IMG submission 183174) | Seawater microbial communities from Monterey Bay, California, United States - 40D | ecosystem: Environmental > Aquatic > Marine > Coastal | place: USA: California | collected 2016-11-04
TTAATTCTAAGTATATTTATCATTTTGCTCAATTGTCCTTTTCTTATTCATCCAAATGATTGTAAATCATATCTGGCACTCCAAGAACATGAACACTATCGCCATTTTCAAACTTAGATGATATGCCGTTATACACGGATCTTTCTGAGACTGTTAGATTACTAGAAGACTTTTTGTCATATAAAATGAATTCAACGTCACCATTATCATTTTCTAATGCAATCAATCTCTTTGTTTTGGATTTTGCAGATTGGAATTCGGATGCTTGATCAACCACAACGGTTGAACCATCAAAGTTTGATATCGTACCAGTGAATTTTACAGGAATATGATATCCCCTTCCAAATCTATCATACACATAAAACTCCTTTTTGTCAAGTGTTGTGCGTGTTGAATCTGTGAATGTATCAACGGTAACAATAGCTGAATCTCTTGCTTGTGCATTGAATGGTCCTGTATCAAATCCATCTGCACTTGATGTATATTCTATATCATTACGTAGGAACTTACCGCCTTCATAAGTACCATCTGCTAATTCTTCATATTCTGATAAATCAGATTGTGTAGTTTCTGATAGTTGATCTTCATCTGCCCATGTAGTAGCATAAATCGGTGTTGTATTACCTGCATCAATACCACTAAGTTCAAATCTGCTATGATTACCAAAGTATTTTGTAATATGCATATGATGCAATGCTTCAACATCAGTTGACAATGTTTCTTCTTTTGGATAAATGCGTTCTGTTTTTCTTATCTTAGCATGATAAGGTTTAGTCTCTGTTACATAGTCAATAGTATCCTGATATGAGTCACGTTGGTATATAGCATACTGTCGTAATGGTTTATTATACATAATCAAATCGATATAACTTGTTTTGTAAATCCAGTCTGGGTGTGTACGTTCTGTATACATATATTCAATCATATCAAAGAACATTGTTTTTATTTCATCAATATCTGCATATCTATATAGCATGTTTATAAACTCATGCAACTGAACATTTACTTGATTTTGTGTTAATCTCAGTGAATCCTGTACTGTTATTTCAGATGCACTAAAGTCCAAGTCTAATACCGTATTCTCTTTGTGTACTAATCTAATTTCGTTATTTACTGGGAAGTAGTATTCATCACCTTCATCATTGAATTCAATTTTGAAAGAAGATACCCCATCTTTGTGTAATTGTATCATGTCTATATCACGTGTATTAGATAGATAACCATATCTTTCGATATTAGAATACTCATCATCTAAAGACCAATTAGAAGTTGCAAAAATTCCATAATCTAATTCTATAAAATCTTTGTATTCTGGGAATTTAGTCATTATCATTCGTTTTGCTAACACAGATGACATAACACTTTTAAAGTTACTTCTAGCAGAAATTATATCACTGAACCAACTATCGTATGATTCAACATGATATATTCTAACAACATCACCGCTAGAAATATCATCAATTGATATTACTACTTGATTGCCGTCTGTGTAAATGTTATCAATAAATCTATTATTGACACTGACTACAATATGTTCCTGGCTTACTGAATCTGCAACTACCCAATCACATACGAATCTTCCATCTGTAGGTGTTTCTAATAATTCAAATTGTGAATAGTTTTTAATCTCACTATCAGATATAGACTTTTTAAAGTCTTCTAGTAGGTCTGTATACAATGCTACAGGTGATGTACGAGATATTAGTTCCCAATCATTATGTTGTATTTCTCTGTTCTTTGTAATACGGTATTCTAAAGAATAAGAAATTGCATCATTTGATAAGATATTATTATTGTTAGATATAATAACACTATTACCATCGATTGGGAAGAACTTATTAATAGTAGTAGGTGCTGCAATCATCATTCTGATTTCGTCAATAGAATACTCTTTAGTATATCTAGGTTCATCGCCTACTTCTGTCCAGTAGTAATAGCGTGTTACCTTTTTGTTTCTAACGTTATCAAAATATACCTCTGTATTATATGTTAGTGTGTTATCAGGTAGTGTCTCACTAGTAACCCATTGCTTGATTACAATTTCAGAACCTGGTACTAATTTACCCCAAAAACGTTTAGCATAGTTAATGTCAATATTTCCATTTGCATCACCGTAGTCATCATATCTATAATATCTAGCAGAATTTGTATCCCACCATATTTTACCTAGATTTTGTTCTAACCATAAACCGCTATTCACTGCAACATCATATAATGCAGGATCGCCCCAAGTAACATAGTCTATATCTTTAGATATAGAGCCTGCAATCTTAAAGTTTAACGGATCAAATAATTGATAGTGATAAAAACTCTCACCAGCTTTAGCAATAATTCTATCAACAAAACTTGTATCAACTGGTGTTGCAGCTCTATTAATTATTGTAACTGCGCCAACTTCATTACGTTGTAGCACTGCCCATCCTAAGGACTGATAATCATCTGCCCATATTTTAGCTGGTTCGTTTAGTCCTAAATTTATATAAAATTCATCAAATGTTTCACCATTAAAGTTCGGTGTATATCTCATTGATTTCCAGCGCATAACTTTGAAATCTGCATTACTCGTAACACTAGTGTATAATCTATATAGTCCGACTTTTGCAAGAATAGTATCTAACGTCCCTGAAAATGTCATTTCATTATCATCACTAGTAAATATCATTCTGCCATCAGATGAAATACTTACAACTATATTAGATTGTGTATCATTTATTTGATTTTGAAATTCAACTGCGGTTGAACTTGTAGTAGATGTATTATTATAAGTTCCAGTTGCTATCCCAATATCACTCCAAGCGTTACCTGAAATGTTGCTAAGTGTGATAGCATTTTGATCACTTATAATTTTTACACGTCTATCAAGTACTTGTGCTTGCGTACCTGAAAGGTCAGATAATGCTATATTTAAATCAGCAACAACACTGCTGATTGATGTAACTTCTATTAACGTACTAGAATATCCTAATCTTCCCATTGCTCCTGCTGTTACTTCTTCTATCTCTAGAATAGTACTCGTAGATTTAATTCTTATTCTGCCAGATGTTACGTCTGCTGATACACCTGGTATATTAAGTGCTAGTATCTGCGTTACGATACTTGAAGAAGTAGGAGATGATGTAGCATTATATGTATTTGAAGGGAAGCCGATCTCATTAAATGCTGAACCGCTTAACGTTAATGTTGGTTCTGTCGTAGATATAACTAATTTATCGCCTGACATTGTTGCAGACATATATGATAATGCATCAATGTCTTGTGCTAAAGTATTTAATTTAGATGCATCAATTGCGTTGCTAGTAGACATTCCAAAGTCAGATACTAATGCTGAACCTGTAATTCTTATTTCTGAATCTGTAGTACTGAATACTAGATGATCATTGGAGTCTAAAGATGCACTGATTGAAAGTCCACTATCATTAACAGTGTCAATAATTTCTTGTGTAGTTAAACTTTGTGGTACCGGTTGAGCTATAAGCTGTACTGTGATATCTACAAGACCATCTTGATCTTGCGCTACATCTGGAGTTGCAGGATCAGCATCATCGTCTACCATAACTTGTCCATCAGCAATCGGAGTATCAAATGTAATCACATCGTTTGAATAACTATAATCACTTGTTGTTAATACATAAGGTGTATCTACTCCGTTGTCAACTGTTATATTTCCTGGTAAGAAGTCAGTCATATCAGTAGCAAGAGTTATACTACTAACATCTGTTGCAACACCTGTTTGTGTTTCTGTGCTATCTGCACCAGTAATCGGTGCAGGAGTAATAAATTCTATCTCAATCCCGTTAACTCTAATCTTTTTATTCTCTGATATTATAGGATTAGCAACATTACCTACTATCTCAATATCTGCTATCGTAACAGAATCAGCATTTGTTCCTGATGATATAGAAAGCGTACTACCAGTTGTTAAGTTGTTTGCTGTAGTAGCAGTACTCTCTGCTTGTATACTTTGTGTTGCACTGTAATCAATGATCAGAGAAGAACCATTAATAGTTATCTCATCGTCTTTTTCACTTGTTACTGTTGTGTCTGCATGTGCATTTGTTCCACTGAATGTTACGAGAGTATTAGAGTTAGCAATTAATCCATTGCTATCATATACTACAATTCTTACTTGTTCGTCCGGTGATACAATAGGGTCTGGTGTTGCTGTATCACCGCCGATAGTTATCCCACCTGGAGTTACTCCTGAACCTGGAGTATACTCAAATATTTCACCATTTATAACAAGCGTATCACCAGCATCAAATGTAGGGTTAGAAATGTAACCAATAGCTTCAACACCTATTGCTGATGCTGTAGGAACATATACTGAGTTATCAGTAGTTGAATCTATCTCTACGATTAACGGCTCAAAAGATAAGTCAAAAACAATGTATTCATATAGTGTAAGCCCATTTGATTCTACTTCTTCTTCGAAAACAAAGTAGTAATTACCTTCAATCTCTGGATCAACATTACTATTAACAATCTTCAAATATGCTGTATCTGATGTTGTTATTTGTTGATTCATCGTAACTTTTAGTTGACCATCTTCTGTCTCTGAAATATACTGAATTTCTGCAATTTCACTTAGTCGCTGTACATCCCAGTCACGTTCTTCGTCAAATCTAACCCATGCAGTATCACCCTCAAAATATGGAGTAGCTGATGAAGTTAAAACTGATTTAGTTTCAACAGTATAGTTTACATCTTTTGGATCTACGTATCCTGAATCTTTAATATCTACTGCTTTATAATTTTTTAAGTCAGGTAAATGATTGCTTATATCAAAGTTTACAATATGTGGATCACTAACAATATCGATTGTATTGATATTTGCAGTTGCAGTGAAGTTGCTATCAATTTTACCATAGTCTGCTAATTTAACAGCCCATATGTCACGCTTTGTCAAATCTTCAAAGTTTGAATTGAAGTTAATAATTCTATTAATACTTGATACTGTAGACTTACCAGCTAAGAATCCTTTATAGAACTCAAGTTGTGATTCTCTTTCTACTCCGTGATTACGTAAATAATCTCTTGGAGAGTAACCAATCTGATTTGCTTTTAAACTATTAAGATTATTAAGACTTTGATCTACAAGTGTATCTCTGTAGTATTGTGTTTCATCTACCATAGTTTCTAAGTTAGGGATTAGTTTATCTTTAGAAACAATGTAACCATCTGCCGCTAACGTCCCGTCCCAATCTGTTGTTCTGTTACAATCAACTAACATTCTCAAGTTTCTATTGTGTAAGAATGGATCATAAATTGTATCTCCATAACTATCTACACGATCTACTACGAATGCTTGCTCAATATCGGCAACATCTAGTTTGATACCATATATAGGAAGTGTGCTTTCCCATGTTATCTTTCCGTTATCTGAATTGAATTTAATTTCTGTCGTTGGAATTTGTCTTCCTGATTCGTCAACTACACGATAAAAGTTTTTATTTGTTTCTCTACCTATAGTTGCAACACCATAAGGAGTTTCAAATGAACCACTGAACAGAACTGGCGTTAGTGTTATAAAGTCGCCCGGTTGATGTACTTCGGCACTCCAGTCTAAGAATTTTTCTAATAGCTTTTCAAAATCTACTACTTGGTTATCTTCATCTGTGTCTGTAAAATCCCAACCTATTGCTTTTAGATATGCTTGATATCCAATCATTAGATGTGCTACTTCATCACGTGACGATAATATATCTCCGTAATTATATGTTTTAATTTGATCTTCTAATGTTTTCTTATAACCATATGCATCAGTTTGATTTATTCTAGGCCACTCTGGAAGTATTTTCCAATTATCAACATCACCGTCGAATAATGTACTTGCTGTATGATTCGATAATGAAACATAAGGAATATTATTATATACAATATAAGAATCTTGTCTGTAATATTCACCACTAGTCCAAGGTTTTAAATTAGCTTCATCGCCATCAGTAGACCAAACTTTTTCTCCTGATGTTTTATCCCAATCCATAGCAAAAAATACAGTATTAAAATCATCATAGCCATGAACTCTATATCCGAACTCACGTGTCTTAGGTTGTGAAATTAGTGTCCAGTTAGAGTAATCAAACCTAATTGAATTATTAGCTTCTTTAGTAGTCTCTTCTGATGATTTACGTTTGTAGTGTTTATTATCTTCTGTATTAAGAATTATATCGCCTGCTTTATAAGTTGCAGTGTCGTTCTGATTATAAGTTGGATATGATTTATCTAGTGATACTTTCTCAATTACAATTGCACTAAAACTTTCACTACGATTTGGCTCACCAGCGTGAACAAATAAGTCATAGTTGTCACGTGGGATATCAGTATATCTACTATTAGATAGGCCTGAATTCTCTGAAAGTAGTCTAAAGTTATTAACAAATCCACCTAGCTTAGATCCTAGCTTGAACTCATATTGATTGCGCTGACTTGTGATACTATTTGTAAGATAACCTTCTCGTTGATTATGTATTGCTATAATATTATCAACTTCATCTGCATAATTATCTAATACTTCAAAAGGTTTTGTTAGTATCATTGACAAGAATTCAACAAATGCATATTCACTACTGCGTCTCCATGCCATCTCAACTGGTGATCCGTCTCCGAATTCCCAATCTTGATCCATATATGATATATCAGAATTAGATATAGAACTATTAAAGAATAGTTCATTCATTGTTTTTATTTCACCGTTACTATCAATTGGAACTGGCCAGTCTTTATTGTATGACGATTTCAAGTTATCCCAAAAACTTGGATTTGTATATTGTATTCCGTTCACATCAAAGTCTTGTGGTTTACTAGAAAATCCAACTGTTACCCAAGGTTCTGCAACAGGATTATCTGTTCCGTATACATATTTCATTATGCCACGCCAGTGACCCGGACTAAGTTCATTTACTGCACGATAATTCCAAGTCTTCCAATCGTCTGCATCATAGCTATCATTATATATGTTATCAATATTATTTCTAATCATCCATTTCTTAAAAAACGGATATTGAATATACTTCTTTTCAGCAAAAGAATAGTCATCATTTGCATCTTTATACATCCCATATTGTTGTGCTACAATCTGATTATCAGTTGTCGTGCTTACAAGTCTGTTATATATAAGAGTTTCAAATTCTAGTAGAATATCATCTGTTTTATCACCCCATGCAGGAGTTAAAGAACCATCGTGTCCTCGTATCATTTCTAAATCAGGATAATATTCTCTGTCAATTACAATCCCAGGATTATATAACTGATTAATTTTTAATTTCGTTGAACTGGGCGGGATAAAACTTTCTGATAATGTTGTATAATATCTATACTCAATAACATCACCTGCTTGACCTGCATAATTATTAAAGTTAACCTGAGATCCGAATGATACGATATAATCTTGGATATGTTTTTGTAATTTACCATTTATGTACACAGACAAATTATCGTTAATAAATTCATCTACTGGACTCAAATTTAATTCTGATAATGGGATTTCCTGATCTGCGAAATTTAAATCGAAATCTTTTGTAGCAGAAGTATAATGGCTTATCTCTTCTCCAAAGTTTATCATTGATAAACCATCAAACACACTTATACTAGAACGTTTTGCTAAAGCTACTTCGCTAACTGCCTGTTCTAATATTTCTGTAGTAGTCTTAGTTTCACTTCCCGAGTCATCTAGTATATCTCTGATAACTGTAACTAGTTTATTCTTATAGTTACTATACGATGTAGATAAAAATTCTACAGACTTGATAGGATCATAATCATCACGTGTTATAGAGAAATATGCTTTCTTAATATCAATAGAATTACGAACCATGATACTACCTAAGTTATTAAACCTTAACTTATCTGTATTGTCTCCGATGTTTCTAAAGTTGTTAACACCGTTCGGCTCACCTGTCAATCCATCTGTAGTTTCAATCATTCTAACAAGATGCTCATATACAACTGAGTAACTAAGCTCTCTATTGTTGAAGCTCTCATTGTCAACATTATACTCGACTGCTGGATTTATTCGCTGCCAAACATTATCGCCATCTACTACAACATTATCATCTGTTGTGTAATCTACATAAAGTTCACCTTCAATTGGATTAGTAAATTCAATTACAAGATCAGCGTATGAATAGTTTCCAATCTGTTTGATCCCATCTACATAAACATCGATATCATTTTGTGATTTAGCATCTTGTGTTAGCTCTACACTTTCAAATGTACCGTTTCCAAATTCATGTCTTAGATTTCTATAATTAAAGTTGCATGGTATATAAAAAGACGTTTCATTATTATCAACTATAAGATTAACTCCTGTAGGAAGATCAATCTTAAATGAGTATTCACTATTATAATCTTTAGATACAAGTTTAGGACTTAGTCCAAGTTCGTTATCATAAGGATGAAAATTACTTGTTATATATTTAAATATATTATATGCATTTCCATCTGAACATGTGAATAACGGTAGTTCCCATTCAGTCACATTGTTTGCAATACTAAGTCTACTATCAAATTCAATGATAGGACGTTTAGCTTGTTCAATTAAATGTTTGTTCTCTGATGTTATCTTATCTGAAATATCTTCATAATAATACCAAGCATTATTTTCTCCCCACCAGTTACCTGACGATTTGTCTACTGTAATATAATGTTTGTTATCAGATTCTTGGCTGTTGTCATCATTTGCAAAGAAGCCAGTCGAAACCCAATAGTACATACTCCAGTTCACAAACTTATCTGCATCTATGGGTAGATTAACTGTCGTTGAATCTGATTTAAATAAACGTCTGTGATCATTTGTTAACATACCTTTATTAAACATCGCATTAAGCAAGTCTTCATAGAATATGTTATCGCCTATTGCAGTATTAGAGAATACTGGTTCTAATCCGTAATTGTCTCTTTGAAACAAATGTTCTGGGAATGAAAGATATACATCTTTTTCATTGTATATACCTTTCTCTCTTCTACCTATAAATGCTTTTTCTTTTCGCATTGATCCTTTAGAGAACGCACGTTCTAGTGTAGCATCAAATATGCTTTCTAATTCACTATTGCGTAAGTGTGCTGGGAGAAAGTTATATATTTTATTCGCCATTATTATTCACCTGTTAATTCATTGTCTGCGATTGATGAAATGATTTTTACATCTTTTGATGTTACTACGCTCAAGAAAATCTCATTCGGTTCACAACTAATACTTAGCAAGTTCTTAAAATCATTACCTGAGAATTTAGGAGTGATAATAACACTTGAAATATAATCTGCTAGTTCTTGGTGCAAATATGATGCTAATTCTGAGAAATAGAATTGATCTCCGAAGTCCCAGTTTTCTAGTTTAAAATATTCATTTACTTTAGCTGATACTGTGCTTTTAATTTCACTATCAGTATAAGTAGTTCCTAATTTAGAAATTACTTTGAACACTGCTTGATTTTCCGCTTCAGCATAAGAACCGAATAGCATTTTAAACTTGACTGGGATGTAACTAACATGATCTGCGATTGCAGTTTTATCTTCTAATGGTTCCATAATTTTTCTTAACTCGAAGTTATTAGGAGGGGTAGGGATAACATCACCGAAGCCACCTAGAATCCATTCATCAATA
>Ga0228632_1000560_pt1 | contig 8842 bp, 3 predicted proteins | sample 40DmetaG_FD_183174 | JGI IMG/M metagenome (GOLD analysis project Ga0228632, IMG submission 183174) | Seawater microbial communities from Monterey Bay, California, United States - 40D | ecosystem: Environmental > Aquatic > Marine > Coastal | place: USA: California | collected 2016-11-04
TTTTCTTTCCATTTCCCTTGTTCAACTCCGAACGCGTACGTTTTCGGGGCTGTGTACCCGGGCGGGTATTCTTTGAGCTCTATATCCCTGCCTAACTTCTCTACCTCGCATTCTAACCTCTCTCGGTTGTGCTTCGGCATCCAGTCTGGCGGTCGCTCTCTTGTCTTGGCTTCTCCTTTTTTCCATTCTTCGATCTTTAGTAGCAATTCTTGTTCGTCGTAGTCGACTCCTGCTACTTTGTTCGGCTGGAAATATCCGGATCTCCTGGTGGGGCCTACTAGTGGTACCCCGAGGGTCCAGTCTTTGTCTAATTCTGTATCGGGCCACTTGATTAGGTCTCGCAATCGCTGCAGGAGCCGGATGCTATACCCGCTTCTCCTCATGTGGGTTGGCATCTCTGCTCTGAGTCTCGCCTCGTTGCCTTGTTCCTGCTTTTTCGCTTCTGCTACATAATCTAGACCTGCCTTGGCTCTGGTCGAGTTTTCTGCGGGTGATTTTGCGCAGTATGCGAAGAACGCTTCGAGAACCTCTTTGGGCGGATGCGTCCGCCCTATGATCTTAACCGACAGCTCGCTGTATAGTTTGTCTAACTGCTCGCTTTCTTCTTGGTTCTCCGACTCTTCTAAGAGGGTCGTGAGCCATGTGGGCCGGCTTGCTTCCCAGCTTGGCTGGTCTAAGGGTGCTTCGTGTTCTCTTGCTTTGCTCATACTGACCGCAACAATTCTCCTAGAGACATATATTTTGGATATGTTCAGGGGATTTAGCGACGCTCGCGTTCGCTCGAATTAGGGTGCTGCGTCCTTAGTGGTTCAGATGAACCGGCTTGGTGGAACACGTATACTTATGTATCTTCTTATTACGATTTACACGCTGCTGGGACCGCTTCTCGGGCGTTCCAGCTTGTCGTTTCTTACGCTCCTGAGTCAGCTTGGTTGCTGTGCCTCAGTATGCGGTTGTTTTCAGTGTACTTTTTAAACATCTTTTATGTACATGATATTTCTCCTGCTCGTGCTTTGTTCGCGTTCCCGTTAAGTGGGAAATAGTTCGCGAATTTCGCTACGATGCAGGTTTCTTGTTGTACTTACTTACTAGTGTATCTGTTAACCATCTCCGCGGATGGCGTACAGATTCCTGGCTTTCTGCATCTTATTCTGCAGGTATACTTATCTTCGATCTCCGTTCGCGCCTGGTTCGCTTACGGTGTTGATCGTTTCTGGCTTCGGCTTGTAATTGTATTTCTTACTTCTTGTAAACTCCTGCTTGTTTCTAGCCGGATTATCGCTAGAGTTTACATCTACGGTTATCCAGTTGATAGCCTGTGATGTATAAAGCGTTCTTAGGATCTTAGAGACACTATAAAGATACTCTTAAATGTATATAGTGCTTTCTGGCTAGTAAAGTCTCGATCAACTCTAGGTGTAATATCCCTAGGGTTTGCGTCAGAGGTGATCTTATCGCCTCAGTTACTTGACGCTGTTGATCGGTTTGCTCTAGCTTATGTTGGCGTTTTTACGCCTTTTTTGCTTTTCTTGCCACCACCTCTCTTCTTCTTCTTGCCCCCGGGTGCCTTCGCTCCCGCTCCTGCTGTTGTTGTGACTGCTGGTGGCTGTGGGTTCACTTCTGCGCAGTAGGTCTCTAGGGCTTTGAAGTTCTCTTGGACTGTCTTCGTACCGTCTACTAAGTATCCTGACCCGTGGCTTCGGAGGCATTTATCGCCGAACTTGCACTCAGCTCCAAATGGGCATTTGAGCTTTTTAATCGGGATATTCTTAGCTTTCATCTTCTGCTCTAGAGCCCTTCTGATATCTGCAACAGTCTTGTCTTTAGGATGTTGCGGGGCTTGTCGTCGCTGAGCTGCGGCGGCTGCGCTGGCAGCTGCTCTTGATGCTGCTTCTGTTGCTTGTTTAGCTGCTGCTTCTGCTGCGGCGTTTCCTGCTGCTGCTGCTGCTACCTGCTCTGCTGTGTTATAGGGGAAGTGGAGTCTAGCTTGACTGTGCTTATGGGTGGCTGCGGCATCCTTGGCGATTTGGTCATCGGTCTTTACCGCTGCAAACTGCCAAACTTTAGTGAATGCGCTGATGATGAACTTCTTCTTAGCTTCGTCGCTGTGGCAGGCGTATGCTGGTGGTAGCTCTTTAACGAACTTCAAGAGGACATCTGCTGCGCTCACGTGGCATTTTAATGCATATTGAGCTTGTTGTCCTTTAATCAGCTGTTGTGCCGCCGCTGTGTAGATCCAGCCGGTCTGACGAGTTAGGAAGTCTACTTCGATGTCGCCCATTAGCTTACTGCGCATCTCGATGAATACTAGCAGAAGATTCCTGAGATACTGGTCCATCTGGGTGCTATTTCTCCAGAGGCAGTTTTCTGGATTCACGAAAAGCTCCTCGTATGCTTCGGTGTTAATCGTGAATTCTTCGGATAGCGTTGATGCCAGGTAGGTCTCTTCTAGCTTGCTCCTATTGAAGAGTACTGCTAACTCTTCTGGGATCGACTTGATCTGCCTTTCTGCTACGCTTGCCATTGCTCTAATTAGGACTGCTAGTGTAGCGTTCGGGGGCTCCGTAACCTGCTTCAGGGGGAGCATGAATTCTTGCCGGGTGAACTTGTTCTTAGCGAAGGCTGTGACTGCTTTCTTTATGTCGTTATGGACTGCTATTATGCAGGCGTCCAAGACTGTCTCTATTTGGAAAGTTATCACTCCTTCTGTATCTACTCTGTAGTAGTGCTTAATGAACATCCGCATATCTTCTTCGTAGCCTACTCTGAAAGTACTGTGGTACTTTCGCTTGGTGCCTTCGGCTCTATGAGCTCTGTCTAGGTGCTCTGCGGCTTCGATGTGTGCTTCTGTCCTGGAGGTTGTTCCAGGTGTGGACAGTCTTGTGAAGAACTCTGGCTGTTCGTCGATGTTGGTGGTGGCTACCCTTCCGATCACTCCTCCTTGGATATCTTCTCCTATTCCGGAGTAGATGCTGAACTTGTCGACTATCGGGAGGGCTGCTTTTCTAGGTTCGATGCCTGCCGCTCTGGCTCTCTTATAGTCGGCAGTTTCCTCGAGGTCGATGCCTGGTCTTTTGAGGTTGTTCGGGGGTTTAGGGGCGTCATGTGCCTCTCCACCGGTTCTTCCATGCTGTGTTACAGCTGGGCTTCCTGCTTCGTTGCTGTCAGCGGGGTTTTGGTTGTCTTGCCCCGTGTTTTGCTGATCTAGCGGCGAGGCTAGAAGTTTTTGCTTGCTTGATCTTTTCCGGATGGCGTCGAGGAGGCTAGCTCCTCTTCCGGTGTTTTCTTTGTCTAGGTCCTTGATGGCGTCTCGGAGCTCTTTTTCGGTGACTAGGCGGTTCATCTCGGCGCTACATTGATCGCGGAGGTCGATATCGCCATGATCTAGTTCTTGTCCGAAGGAGTCTCTAATAAGCTTCAAGAAGCTCTGGAGTTTCTGACGTTCATCTGCCATTTTCGATTTCTACTCTCATCGATATTCTCGATCTTTAGATCGCCTGCTTGATTGAATGGAGGATTCGATTTGGGTTAGCATCTATAGTCTCAATGATGTAGGATATTGCTTCGCCGGGGTTCGAGTTAGGGGCTCCCGGCGCTTTGCTTTGTCTGCTTGGTCTCTGGGTTGCGCTTGATGGCTACTCTGAGACTTTTGCTGGGCCCGGGGGCTCCTTATTTGCTTATTTCTCGAACGTGCCACGGTGCTCATGTACTTATCTTCATCTTGGATGGGGCTTCGTGGCCGCGCGTGTTCGTCGCGCCGCTCGGGTGCCTCTCCAATGCGGCTGTTTATCATAGCTTATCTATTTGAGTCTGTAGCTTTGACTCTCTTGTCTTGTCGCGTCCCGGCTTCGACATCCCAGTAGCCATCATTGGGCTCCGTGGTGTGAGAGCGGGCGCTCGGTGGGGCTCGGCTCGCTGGATCCGACCTTGTCGGGGTTCTAGGATCCTAGCGTGCGCGTTCTTACCCGCTTCCTGATCCTGTGACGGCTCTAAGGATTACGGGCTTGAACGCGGCCTCTCTTCTTTCTTTTTGGGACTCGCTCGGCTGCTGGTGCTACGTTTTAAGCACCGCTCCGCCGCTCGTCCGTATTTCTGAGTCGCATCTATTGGCTGACACTAATCTTTAGGGCGGATATTTATAGAGTTTTTGACTATTCGAGCCTGCTACCTGGGCATCGCCCTGGTCTTTCTGCCATGCTCTGTCTCCGCTCTGTAGTGTCTGCTCGTTCGTGCTGCTCATGTGCTTCTCGATGGATTCATGATATCAATTGAGTTCTTATGGGCTTCTATGGATAGCGTATTCGTGGCGCGCCGCTCCGCTTCATGCTATACCTCGTACTTAGCTCGGTCGCATGCCGGGTTTCTGATCTTTACGGCTGTGTGAACCAGGTGTGTCGCTGGTCTCACTGCTGTATTCTGCCCGTGCTGTGCGCCGTCTGTACTCTAGGCTCATTTACATGTTTCGTCATCAGATTTCGATATGCTTCGGGTTTCTCGCTCTCTTTGCGGGAAGATTCGATAACGATGCATTCTCGATACGCTGCCTCGCAGGCGATGCTTCGCATGTTGCTTCGCTAATGTGCTGGTTTGCGTTATTCGAAAATGCTTGTATGCCCCGATTCTTCATTACGCATGATACGGATCACGCTTCGCTCGCTATCACCTCATCTTATAGTGAAGGCGTCTCTTTAATCTCGCTCATTCTCGATTTCTAGCTCTCGTTCCGATTTCTTCTGCTGCCGTTCTCTCAGTTTTGGAGATGACTTCGATCACGGACATGCTCCTTTGACGGATATCTTCTTTCAGTACGGACCGATTGACGCACACGAGATACTTTTTGTCTGATATCTTCAGATTTTCACTTCTTCGAGATTAAACGGATGTGGGATTGCTCAGAGATAATTCGATCATGGTCTTCTACTTGGGATCTGACACTCGGTTCTAAGATCACTTCAAGATTTCACAAGTTCTTTCACATGGACCGCTCCACTGACACGGGATTGCTGATGTGATTTGGAAATGATTCGAATTTCTCGATGCCTCAGACGGTTCGGAGATCACTCTGAGGTTTCGCCAACTTTCTCTCGGTTGATCTCCTGGCTCTCTTCACAGACACAAGATTGTTGAGATGATACGAGTTTCTCGATGCTTCAGACGTTTGAACACTTCTATAGTCTGCCTCGGGCTCGAACTTTCTTATTTTTGTAAAAGAAAAGTTTTTGATCTCACTCCAACAGCTTGAGAGGCTAGCTCGTTTTTTACTGGGAGATATCGATCGTTTTTGCACTTGGATTCACTATCTAAGGATAAAGCTATAGCGATTGGAGTATATTCCCCTTTCTATCTAGCTAAATCTTCCTCCTCTTTGATAGTTCTTAAGTCTTGTAAAATTTTTAACTTTTAGAACCTCGCAAGCTGAACGGGATGTCCTGTTCGTGCTTCTGAGGTTCGCTTTTTCTCCTCTTGCGTTGGCATTGCTATCTTCTCGAGATTCGAAGGTCTAAGGATATGCATGTTATCTATCACTTATACCTCGGTTAGATCTCAATCTTCTTAGATAGCTTTCTAGAGAGTCGGTGCATATTATATTATATGCTTCTTCTCCTCTTGAAGCTCGTTTACTTTGTAGATATTAAACTTTTCGAACCTCATTAGCTTGAACGCGATGTCTCGTTCGCGCTTCTGAGGTTCTCTTTTACTTTCTCCTTTAGTTCTGTAGATCTTTAACTTTTTCGAACTGCATCGGTATGAACTCTAGATTCTGTTCGTACTCCTGCGGTTCGCTTTCTTCTCCTCATTTTTGGGGATGCCATCTATCTTGAGATAGAGCGTATTCGAGGCTACAAGAGTATGTGATTTACACACTGCTTATATCTCGGCTAAATCTCAGTCTTCTCAGATAGCTGCTAGCAGTGCTCGTAGATGCATATATATATGCTTCTTCTCCTCTTGAAGCTTGATTTTTTAGATGCTACTGCTTGTGGCGCGGTCTAGTGTGGCTAAACTCGTCACCTAGGCCTGTAGCTTCTTGAGGGATTGAACTTAGGTTTACTTACCTCTTCTCCTCTCGAGGCGTGATAGATGCTATATAGCTGTTGTATCTAACATAGATTGCCTCTGCTCCCGTTGAGGTCTTCTTCTATCTAAGGTGGTCGGGCGTATAAGATACTTATTTCTCGACCGTCTTATCTTAGATATTACACTTTCACCTTCTAGGTCGAAAGCTCTGCTTTCGCTCTTCGAAGGTCTATTGATCACTTCGATCTCTTAGCTGCTCTTAGACTTAAGGTCTTTCAAGCTTGAGCTCTTCTTCTCTAGCAGCTTTAGCTTCTTTCAATACTTCAGCTACACGATTATAGGTGTCTGCTGGCCAGGCTACTCCATCTTTCTTAGAATATGGGCTGTTCGTCTTAAGTCTATGGCAGCGGGCTACTCTGGTGTCTTCGTGACCGCTATTCTTATATACCCAGGCTAGGAAGATATCACCGACTCTGATGCGGTCGCTGAAGCTGGTGACGGCTTGGGTAATACCGATATCTTCTACCATGCTACCGATGGCTCCAGGAGTAGTATCTTCGAGCTTATATCCGACTCTATTCTGCTGTCCGTTGGGGGAGTTCCAGACGAGACAGGCTGGATTCTTTGGATCAGCATCTGTAAGATCTTGGGCAAGCTCTCCAGCCTTACCGATAGTCATCTGGTGCTTGATAGAGCGGAGGATGACGTCACAGGATGCTACATCGTCTAAGATGTAGATGTTCCTGTGGCTGTAGCGAGCTACCGTAGATACCATAGGGATTGCTTGTTGACCATTCTCGAGGGTAGTGATTCCGCTAAGCACGATAGCTTTGAACGCTTGCTTAGACATCTGGAATTGGTCGGCTGCCATAGCTTCATTGCTTTGATAGAGGCAGAGTGCCACTAACATGCTGGAGCTCATCTTACCGATATTGGCCTTGAGTCTAGTGGTCTGCATATCGGAGGTCTTCTGCTCCATAAGCTTAGCTTCTTCTAAGCTAGTGCTGCTGAATTTCTCGAGGCTGGGGTCGAGGTGAGCTTCGTCTTCTTCTTCCGCTTCCTCGTCGTCTGCGGGGGGAAACTTCGCTTTGATGAGCTTGACTACTCTCTCGATATCGTGGATATTGCTATCAAGCTTGTAATAGATCTTAGTGTCGGCGTCCTTGGAGGCTTGATGATCGATGTACAAGCTCTTATACTGGGCATCCTTCTTGATGTGCTCCCAGATTGCCATTTCTTTAGGCGTCATGTCGACGGCACAGAGGCTGAGCTTATCGATCGTATCCATTACAGCTTTAGATACTTCAGTGGAGCTGAAAGGGTAGATATCGGCTGCTTCGAGCTTGTTCGTGACGGCTGAGAGAAGCGGATAAAGGTGGATTATATATGCTCTCTAAGGGAGATCTACACTCTTTACTTCTTCATGCTTCTGTACCTAGCTTATTCGGATATCCTTCTTTTATCTGGTGGCTAGATTCTACCATCAAAGAAAAGTCTTATACCGATATATTGGGTCTCCGCTTTATAGCGCTTCGCCGCGGTGATTTCCTTCGGGGTCCCTTGAGCTCTCATCATCTTTGCTGTTTCAAAGCTATCTTACTTATAATCGATGATTATACTAGTTCTCTTTAATATAATCTTATATTCGATCTGTTGATAGGGTGGATAGGATCTCAGACAGGCTCTGTGGGGGAAATTTTCGAGATGTTCTTCAGACTGCTGCGTAGATTCGCTGCTATACGTCACATCTTCGCGGATTTAGACACTTCGCTTATCGACTCTTGCTGCTTCGCGCTACGCTACGAGTTGCGGATTCCATCGCATCTATCTTACTCTCGACGCTTAGCTTCGCTGCTTATATATAGTCGGTGCGTGGATTTAGCTGAAAGCTCGTTTACGCGGATCTGGATAACGCTGCTATCAGACCGCTGCAAGTGGCTGCTGGGTGCTGCGTATCGATCTCGCGTGGCTCATTGCTAACTTACTCTCCGCTGCTTTCTGCGCTGCTTCAACGCTTCTGCTATCTCGAATTCTTAGATGCTTCGCATATCGAAAGGTGTCGCTTCTTATGTTCTGCTAATCTCGTGCTACCTATCTGATTCTTAGGCTCAGAGCTTTTCGCGTTCGTAGCTTCTCAGCATCTCCTCCGCCTGGCTGACTAGACCTTATCTACTCGAGCATGTGCTTTCGTAGATAATAGTTCATTTTGGGGGCTCTTCTGCTGTACGCTAGCTCATCAGGGCCTCTGAGTTACTTCGCTCGCTTGTTTGCTGCTGTGTGCTGAAAGATCTTCTTAGAACACGAATCTGCTTTCTCGGTCTAATAGGTTCTTTCAGCTCCTTGATGCTATCTATTAGCTCATCTCACTTATGTACATTCCATCTCTAAGGATCTAGCAGTTCTTTGCGAGCTCTTCGACGATGTCGTTAACTTGCTGGCTATCGGTCTTACTTCTCAATAGTGCCGTTAGCAGCTTTCTTTCTGAGGCGTCGTAGCTGAAAATCTTCATGAATATCATCTTAGATTTGGTCGCTGCAGCCTTGGCCACTACGACGCTGATATTGTTGATGTTCAGCTCGCCAATCTCTACACCGGTTGTGTATTCGCTGAAGAGTTGCCGATTCTCGCTCACTTGTGATGGCTTCTCTTGGATAAAAGTCGCCTTATTGAGGAGCTCATCGAATCTGGCAAGCCTTGCTGCTTCGTCTTCTTCAGCCTTCTTGAGCTCGGAATCTTTGTCTTCGGTTCCAGCCTCATCTCCTTCCTTCTGGGCATTCGCCTCTTTGGCTGCTGCTGTAGCGAGGGTCTCTTCCAGATTCGCTTC
>Ga0228632_1000613_pt1 | contig 8442 bp, 5 predicted proteins | sample 40DmetaG_FD_183174 | JGI IMG/M metagenome (GOLD analysis project Ga0228632, IMG submission 183174) | Seawater microbial communities from Monterey Bay, California, United States - 40D | ecosystem: Environmental > Aquatic > Marine > Coastal | place: USA: California | collected 2016-11-04
TATTAAAAACCTCTGAATCTGGGTAAAATACTCCAATAAATCTTCGAGTTATGATATCATATACTTGCTGTTGATTGTATTGTAAATTTCCTTGAATTCCTGTAGGAATGATGGCGTGGTGATCTGTGACTTTTTTATCATCAAAAACACGTTTAGACTTCTTTATTTTACTTCCCAAAAGCTCTTTTGTTAGTTGATTGTAGTTAGTGAGCTTAGATAGAATTCCTGAAATCTTAGGATATATATCATTAGGCAAAAAAGTAGTATCAACTCTTGGGTAGGTAACTACTTTCATTTCGTATAATTTTTGAACTATTTTTAAAGTTTCATCTGCAGAAAACCCAAATTTGTTATTGCAATATACTTGTAGACCGGTTAAATCAAATAATTTTGGCGCGTATTCTTTTCCTTTCTTTTTGGTAACTGAAACAATTTCGAAATCAGATTTTTTTACTTTATCTGCTAATACTTGTCCGTCTTCTTTTTTAAGAAAACGTCCGTCTTCATAATTAAAAAGTGTATTTCTGTAGCTAGTTTGAAGTTCCCAATACGGTTGAGGTTTAAAATTAGTAATTTCTTTAAAACGATTTACCAACATGGCCAGAGTAGGAGTTTGAACTCTTCCAACAGATAATACTTGCTTATAGCCTCCATATTTTACGGTATATAAACGTGTAGCATTTAAACCCAAAAGCCAATCTCCAATTGCCCTTGAAAAACCTGCATAGTATAAGTTGTCATAGTGTTCAGAGGGTCTCAAATTTTTAAATCCTTCGTTGATAGCTTCTTGAGTAAGTGATGAAATCCATAAACGTTTTACTTTTCCTTTATAGCCACATTGATTAATTACCCAACGCTGAATGAGTTCTCCTTCTGTTCCGGCATCACCACAATTAATAACAAGGGTTGCTTTTTCAAATAAAGTCTTTATAATGCTGAATTGTTTTTTTATACCAGAATCATTAGTAACTTTTGTAGTAAAGCGTTCTGGCAGCATGGGTAAATTATTTAAATCCCAGCTTTTCCAGTGAGGCTTATAATCTTTGGGTTCTAATAAGGTACACAAATGTCCAAAAGTATAGGTAACAGCATAGCCGTTTCCCTCATAATACCCTTCTTTTTTTGAGTTAGCTCCTAATATTGATGCAATTTCTCTAGCTACACTAGGTTTTTCAGCAATACAAACCTTCATCTATGGAATTAATAAATTTTGATTAATTGTACAGTCAAAATAATCTAAAAAATCACTTTTTCAAATGCGAATCTTTTTGCATTGTATTCGGTGAAAATAATACCGCAATATACATAACCTAATTTTTTTACTAAATATTGCATTTCGTGATTGTCTTCATGGGTATCTATCTTTAAACTTCTAATTTGTTGTTTAATTAATTGTTGATGAAACTCATTTAATATAAATGAGGCTATTCCTTTTTTTCTGTGATTTTTATCTATTGCTAATCTGTGTATTACGCCATACTTTTCAGACTCTTTAATTTTCCACTTCCCATCAATAAATTTATAAGTAGGCTCAGGACGTATACTAAACATAGATGTAGCTATTACCTGATTCGCATCATTTGTAAGCACATAACTTTCGTTATTGGCTATATCCCTTTCTATTTGTGATTTATTTGGGTACCCGTGTTGCCATTGATCTATTTTTTGAGATTTTAGATACACTTTTGCATCATTAATAATCTGCAAGATTTTGTGGATGTCTGAATTAGTAGAAAGTTGTAATCTCATTAATTTATTTAGTAAAAATAAAAGTAATAAGATTAGTACCTAAAATTCAATAATTTTTTGATTTTTTACAAGATCTTCAAAAGTCTCTCTTTCCCTAATTAAATAATCATCATTATTGTACAACATTATTTCTGCGGGTCTGTATCTTGAATTGTAATTTGATGCCATAGAAAAACAATAGGCACCAGCGTTTTCAAAACATAAGATATCACCTTCCGAAATTTCACTTATCCTTCTGTTAGAGCCAAAGGTGTCTGTTTCACAGATATAACCGACCACAGAGTAATAACGATCTCTTCCATTAGGGTTAGAGATATTTGTAATATGATGATACGAGTCATACATCATAGGTCTAATTAAATGATTAAATCCACTATCAATTCCAGCAAAAACTGTAGAGGTGGTTTGTTTTACAACATTTACTTTAGCAAGAAAGTTTCCAGCTTTGGAAACTAAAAATTTTCCTGGCTCAAACATTAAGGTGACTTTTTTACCAAAATCTTTACAGAAAGAATTAAACCTCTCCGTAAGTTGAAGACCTAGTTGCTCAATATCAGTAGAAATATCTCCTTCTTTGTAAGGTACTTTAAAACCACTACCGAAGTCAATAAAATCAATGGTTTTAAATTTTTTAGCCACATCAAATAAAATTTCTGTTGCTCGTAAAAAGGTGTCAATATCTAGGATATCTGACCCTGTGTGCATATGAATTCCATTCACATGCATTCCTGTATTTTCAACAACTCGTTTAATATGTGGAACTTGATGAACAGAAATTCCAAATTTTGAATCTATGTGACCAACCGATATCTTACTATTCCCGCCAGCCATTATATGAGGATTAATTCTAATGCAAACAGGTATTTCAGGGTGTTTTTGTCCAAATAGTTCTAAAATTGAAAGATTATCTATATTAATTTGAACCCCTTTTTTAGCAACATTTTCTATCTCCTCTAAAGAAACACCGTTGGGTGTATAAATAATTTTCTTAGGATCTACTCCAACCGACAATGCTAAGTTCACTTCTTGAATAGATACTGTGTCTAGGCCAGCTCCGAGATTTTTAAAAAAACGCAGGATATTTATATTAGATAAGGCTTTTACAGCATAATTTAATTGTAACTGTTCTACTTTTTCAAAAGCATCTGTAATTCTTCTGTATTGAGAGGCAATAATATCTGTATCATACACATACAATGGGCTTCCGTATTTATTGGCTAAATCTAATAAATGTTCGTTGTTCATCTGGTTTAATTTGAACCAAAATTATAACAATAAGTTCTTTAAAAAGTATTTGTTTAAAAATACAACATATTGTTATATTCTGTAAAATATTTACTGTTTCAGGCAGTGTAAAATCTGTTGATAACTAATGTACTTGACCATTTTAATTTTTGATGAGAAATCCTATTTTAGCAAGGCTACAAAATAGTAGAAAGATTTTATGACTCAACAGACTAAGTATACAGAAGATAATATCCGCTCGCTAGATTGGAAAGAACATATTAGAATGAGACCTGGTATGTATATTGGAAAATTAGGTGATGGATCTTCTCCAGATGATGGAATTTATATATTAGTTAAAGAAGTACTTGATAATTCTATTGATGAGTATGTAATGGGAGCTGGAAAGACCATCGAAATTTCTATTCAAGGCAGTAAAGTTTCAGTGAGAGATTATGGTAGAGGGATTCCATTGGGTAAAGTTGTTGATGTAGTTTCTAAAATGAATACTGGTGGTAAGTATGATTCCAAAGCGTTTAAAAAATCTGTAGGATTAAATGGTGTTGGAACAAAAGCCGTAAATGCGTTGTCCTCTTTTTTTAGAGTTGAATCTAATAGGGATCATAAATCTGCTTCAGCTGAATTTGAACAAGGTAATTTAATAAACAAAGAATTATTAGAGGAATCTTCCAGAAGAAAAGGAACAAAAGTATCCTTTATCCCAGACGAAGTGATTTTTAAAAATTATAAATTTAGGAGTGAGTACGTAGCTAAAATGCTAAAAAATTACGTGTACCTCAATCCAGGACTGACTATTATTTTTAATGGTGAAAAATTCTTCTCAGAAAATGGATTGAAAGATTTATTGGAGGACAACAACAATAAAGACGACATGCTTTATCCTATCATTCATTTGAAGGGAAATGATATAGAAGTAGCCATAACTCACAGTAAAACTCAATATTCTGAAGAATACCATTCTTTTGTCAATGGTCAACATACCACTCAAGGAGGAACTCATCAATCTGCCTTTAGAGAGGCGCTGGTAAGAACTATTAGAGAGTTTTATGGTAAAAATTTTGAGGCGTCAGATATTAGAAAATCTATTATATCGGCTATAGCTATTAAAGTAATGGAACCTGTTTTTGAAAGTCAGACAAAAACAAAATTAGGTTCTACCGAAATGGGGGGTGGTTTACCCACTGTAAGAACCTATATTAATGATTTTTTAAAAACACAGTTAGATAATTATTTACACAAGAATTCTGCTGTTTCAGAGAGTATTCAGAAAAAAATATTGCAAGCCGAAAAAGAACGAAAAGAGCTTTCAGGTATTCGAAAATTAGCTAGAGATAGAGCAAAAAAAGCTAGCTTACACAACAAGAAATTACGTGATTGTAGAGTACATCTAGGCGATATTAAAAAGGAAGCACATTTAGAAACGACTCTATTTATTACTGAGGGAGATTCTGCTTCTGGATCTATTACAAAATCTAGAAATGTAAATACTCAAGCTGTCTTTAGTTTAAAAGGGAAGCCATTAAATTCCTACGGTTTATCTAAAAAAATTGTGTACGAAAATGAGGAGTTTAATTTATTGCAAGCTGCATTAAATATTGAGGATGGTTTAGAGGATCTTCGTTATAATAATATTGTAATAGCCACCGATGCAGATGTGGATGGAATGCACATCAGATTGCTATTAATCACTTTCTTTCTTCAATTCTTTCCTGAGTTAATTAAAGAAGGACACTTATATATTTTAGAAACGCCATTATTTAGAGTAAGAAATAAAAAGCAAACGTATTACTGTTATTCAGAGGAAGAAAAACGAAATGCCATAGAAAAATTGAAAGGGAAGCCTGAAATTACCAGATTTAAGGGGCTTGGTGAGATTTCTCCTAATGAGTTTGTTCATTTTATTGGTGATGACATTCGATTAGATCCAGTAATGTTAGATAAAGAAATGTCTATAGATCAAATGTTGCAATTTTACATGGGAAAAAACACTCCAGATAGACAAAAGTTTATTATTGAAAATTTAAAAGTTGAATTAGATATTGTTGAGGAAGTATAAAAGATGAGTGAAGAAATTAACGACTACGAAGAAGATAAAGAATCTGCAGAAAATCATATCGATTCTAATGAATCTACAGAAACTATTACAAGAGTTACTGGGATGTACAAGGAGTGGTTCTTGGATTACGCTTCCTATGTAATTTTAGAAAGAGCAGTTCCTGGAATTAATGATGGTTTTAAGCCTGTACAACGTAGAATCATGCATTCCATGAAAGATCTAGATGATGGTCGCTATAATAAAGTTGCCAACATAGTAGGTCATACTATGCAATATCACCCTCATGGTGATGCTTCTATTGCGGACGCTATGGTTCAATTAGGTCAAAAAGAATTGTTAATTGATATGCAGGGTAACTGGGGTAATATACTCACAGGAGACCGAGCTGCTGCCTCTCGTTATATTGAAGCTCGTTTATCTAAATTTGCTTTAGATGTTGTTTTTAACCCAAAAACTACCGAATGGCAAGCCTCTTATGACGGACGTAAAAAAGAACCTGTTAATTTGCCGGTTAAGTTCCCTTTACTATTGGCTCAAGGAGCAGAGGGTATAGCTGTTGGATTATCTACTAAAATATTACCTCACAATTTCATAGAATTAATAGATGCTTCAATAAAATATTTAAAAGGAAGAAGTTTTAAAATTCTTCCAGATTTTCTGACTGGTGGGATTGCTGACTTCTCCAATTACAATGACGGTAAACGAGGAGGGAAAGTTCGCGTTAGAGCTAAAATTTCACAATTAGATAAAAAAACACTGGTAATTACAGAAATTCATTTTGCAACAACAACATCATCGCTAATAGATAGTATCATAAAAGCGAACGATAAAGGCAAAATTAAAATCAAGAAAATTGAGGATAATACCGCTGCTAATGTTGAGATATTAGTTCATTTACCAGCGAATATATCTCCCGATAAAACCATAGATGCACTGTATGCATTTACCAATTGTGAAAATTCAATTTCACCTTTGTGTTGTATTATTGAAGATCATAAACCCAAATTTATTGGGGTGTCTGAAATGCTCAAAAGTTCAACTGATTATACAGTTCATTTATTAAAAAGAGAACTTGAAATTCAACTTCATGAATTAGAGGAACAATGGCATTTTGCGTCTTTAGAACGAATTTTTATAGAAAACCGTATCTATCGAGACATTGAAGAAGAAGAAACATGGCAGGGTGTTATTAAAGCAATAGACTTAGGATTAAAACCGCATGTTAAACACTTAAAACGAGCCATTACTGAGGAGGATATTGTTCGTTTAACTGAAATTAGAATTAAGAAAATCTCAAAATTTGATATCGATAAAGCTAAACAATTTATAGAGGGTTTAGAAGAAAAAATAGCTCAAGTAAAGGAGTACTTAAATAACTTGATAACTTATGCGATAGATTATTTTAAACGCTTAAAAACTACTTACGGCAAAGACAAAGGACGAAAAACTGAAATAAGAAGTTTTGAGGATATTATTGCCACGAAAGTAGTTATCAGAAATACAAAACTTTATGTGAATAGGGAAGAAGGTTTTGTAGGTACCTCTCTTCGAAAAAACGAGTATGTTACAGATTGTTCGGATATAGACGATATCATCGTTTTTAAGAAAGATGGTAAGATGATTGTTACCAAAGTAGCCTCTAAGACATTTGTGGGAAAAGATATTATTCATTTAGCAGTATTTAAAAAGAAAGATACCAGAACTGTTTATAACATGATGTACAGAGATGGTAAAGGAGGAGCTAGTTATATGAAACGTTTTTCTGTGACAGGAGTAACCCGAGATAAGGATTATGATCTTACTCCTGGTAAATCCAATACAATGGTTCATTATTTCACTGCTAATCCCAATGGAGAGGCTGAAGTTGTTACCGTTTTGTTACGTGCAGTTGGAAGCATAAAAAAGTTAAAATGGGATATAGATTTTGCTGATTTAGCTGTAAAAGGAAGAGGAGTTAGAGGAAATACTATTACAAAATTTGCCATTAGAAAAGTTGAATTTAAATCTTCAGGAGTTTCTACATTAAAACCAAGAAAGATATGGTTTGATGATGCTGTACAAAGACTTAATGTAGATGCCAGAGGAGAACTACTGGGTGAGTTTAGAGCCGAAGACAAGATATTAATAGCTACTCAATCTGGAAAAATTAAAGCTGTTACACCAGATTTACAGATGCATTTTGAGGATGATATGATTGTTCTTGAAAAATGGAAACCAAAAAAGCCAATATCAGTAATTTATTATGATGGTGAGAAAGAGCGCTATTATGTGAAGCGTTTTTTAATTGAAACTGAAGAAAAAGAGGAAGTTTTTATATCTGAACATTCAAAATCACAATTAGAAATTATTGTTGTTGACTATAGACCTGTAGCTGAGGTTATCTTTTCTAAACGATCTCTTGATAAAAAAGAAATAAACTTTGAAGAATTTATTGCTGTAAAAGGATTAAAAGCACAAGGAAATCAACTTACTACCGATAAAATAAAACAAGTAAATTTACTGGCCTCTTTACCTTATGAAGAACCGGAAGAGCTGGTAGTTGAAGAAGTAGAAGTAGTAGAAGAGGAGGTGATTTCAACTTCTGAAAATACACATCCATCAACTACTACAAGTAAAGAAACTACAGATGAAGAAAAAAACGCTTCAGATGATGGGCAAATCACACTATTTTAATTAGTTTTTTTAAATAAATTATAAACTATATGAAACGTAAATACATCTTTCTTATCATTTCCATCATAGGTATCAGTTATACTTGGTTTTATAATATTCAATATTTTATGACTTATGAGGAGGCTTCCCTTGTTCATTTCTTTGAGTTGGCTCAATCAAATTTTGCAGGGAAATCTTTTGGTGCAGATTTAACTGTAGTTGTTTTAACGTTTTTTGTGTGGTTTATACCAGATGCAAGAAAATTAAAAGTTAAAGCTTGGTGGATTATTATTCCCCTTACTTTCTTAATTGCAGTAGCTTTTTCTTTTCCGTTTTACTTGTATTTAAGAGAAGTAGCACTTGAAAAAAAAGAATAAGATTTTATTATTTCATTTGCTCAAAAAATGTCAACCTATAATTGGGTAATAGTTCAGGGTTTGTAATTTTAATGAGGTCTTGTAAAATTAAATCAGGTCTGGTTGGTCCTAATTCATAATACACAACTCCTCCTTTTACGCCTCTTTTAGTAGAAGCCGTGTAGATATTATTGTTTTTAAAAGCAGCAAAGTTCTTGTAATGAGGATTATTTTCAAGCAATTGTGCTTTGCTAGAGAAATATCCTGGAGCAATCCAATAATCAGCATGTTGGGCCTTATCTAATACACTTTCAAAGCTTAGTTGTAAGCTTCCTTTCCCTTTAGAGTCTTTCCAAAAATAATTTACATTGGCATCTAGTAAAA
>Ga0228632_1000625_pt1 | contig 8339 bp, 5 predicted proteins | sample 40DmetaG_FD_183174 | JGI IMG/M metagenome (GOLD analysis project Ga0228632, IMG submission 183174) | Seawater microbial communities from Monterey Bay, California, United States - 40D | ecosystem: Environmental > Aquatic > Marine > Coastal | place: USA: California | collected 2016-11-04
AACATAGAAAAAGGTGGTCACATATATAGCCGTATGACTAATCCAACAGTGGCTGTTTTAGAACAGAGAATTGCTGCACTTGAAGGGGGCGTTGGAGCAATCTGTACGGCTTCTGGAATGAGCGCCCTGTTTGTAACATTTGTAAGCTTATGTTCAGCTGGTGATCATATTGTAAGCGCCTCACAAATTTATGGGTCAACAGCGACCCTTCTTAAACACACACTTAAACGGTTTAACATTGATTGCACTTTTGTTTCTATTAATGATGAAAAAGCTCTTAAATCTGCCATTCAAGAAAATACAAAACTTATTTTTTGTGAATCGATTGGCAACCCTGGGCTTGAGGTTTCAGATCTTCCAAAAATTTCAAAAATAGCTCATCAAAATAGCTTGCCGCTCATAGTTGATGCAACTTTTTCAACGCCTATCCTTTGTAAACCTTTTGATCATGGCGTTGATGTTGTAGTTCACTCTGTGACTAAGTGGATGGGGGGTCATGGTGTTGCAGTTGGAGGAGTCATTGTTGATGGCGGAGCTTTTGACTGGGGCTCCTCTAAGAAACACCCTGTCCTCACTACTCCATACGAGCCATTTCATGGAATAAACTTCTGGGAGGAGTTTGGACCGTCAGCTCTTTCAATGAAAATTAGAGCTGAGTCTATGCGTGACTTTGGCCCTGCAATGAGTCCTCATAGTGCGTTCTTACTTCTCCAAGGAATTGAAACCCTTAGTCTGCGAATGAATCAACATGTAAAAAATGCGCTAAAACTTGCAAAATGGCTTCTTGAGCAATCCGCAGTTATGTGGGTTAATCATCCTGACTTGCCCGAAAATCCTACCTATGAAATTGCAAAAGCACTTTTCCCTAATGGTGCTGGATCAATGCTATGCTTCGGCGTTAAAGGAGGAAGAGAGGGTGGAGCAGCATTCATTAATGCTCTTAAATTATCTTCAAATTTAGCAAATGTTGGTGATTCTAGAACTTTGGTTTTGCATCCAGCTAGCACAACTCACTCTCGCCTTGATGATGAAGCGATGAAGGCTTCAGGCACTAGTCCTGACTTAATTCGAGTTTCAGTTGGAATAGAGTCTGTTTCAGATATTATTAATGATTTTAAAATCGGCCTTAAGGCAGTAGAAAAGGCAAGTTCATAATGAACATTGTTGTTGAGGGAGTAAATATATTTGCAGCAACTGGAGGATGTGCTTTTGACCCAAAAAAACCGACAGTGGTTTTTGTTCATGGAAGTGGGCTAGATCATAGATCATGGGCTCTTCAGTCAAGATGGTTTGCCTTTCATGGTTACTCAGTTTTTGCGCCTGACTTTCCAGGTCATAGCCTGTCAGAAGGAGAGCCCCTAAAGTCAATAGAGAGCATGGGCAAATGGCTTGTGAAAGCTATCAAGCATTCTGGTGCAGAATCTGTACATCTTGTAGGACACTCTCAGGGCTTTCTTGTTGCTTTAGAAGCTGCAACGTTACTGGGAGAAAAGATAAAATCCCTAACAGCAGTTGCTAGCGCCTCTGCAATTCCTGTTAACGAGTCTCTAGTCGAAACTGCCAAAAAAAATACTGAAGAAGCTGCTGAGATGCTTTTGAAATGGGGCTTTGGATCTCTATCTCATTCAGGCAGTAGTGCCATTCCTGGAATGCAGCCGATAGGTATTGGACGACAAATCATGTCAAAGAATCCATTAGCTGAAGACCTCTTGGCTTGCAATAACTACAAAAATGGAGCTAACTGTGCAAAAGCAATTAAAGTGCCCTCAAATGTAATTCTGGCAACTGAAGATAAAAATACTCCTTACAAATTTGGACTAGAGTTAGCAGAGCTGCTGGGTGCAAAGACAACAACCATTTCTGGTGCTGGACATATGCTCCCTATAGAGTCGCCAAAGAGTACTTTAGATGCTATTAAAACATTCATTTTAAAAACAAGCTCATGAATAAAATTAAAAAAGTTGGCGTCATTGGCGCCGGAACAATGGGGGCTGGTATTGCTGGCCAAGTAGCAAACGCTGGCATAGAAGTGTGGCTTCTTGATCTTCCTTCTGATAGCGATAATGTTAACAGCTTAGCGGAGAGAGGCCTTCAAAGACTCAAAGACCCAGATATGCCAGGGATTATGAGCAAAGAGGCCGAACAGCTTATTAATCTTGGAAACACCAGAGATCATTTTGATGAACTCAAAAATTGTGACTGGATTGCTGAAGCTGTTGTAGAAAGGCTTGATATAAAACAAGCGCTCTACCGGCAGCTTAATGAAAGCTGTAAAGACTCTACCATAATTACTTCTAATACCTCTACTATTCCGATTAGTCTTCTGACTGAAGGCATGCCAAAAAGCTTTTGTGAGCGTTTTGCAATTACTCATTTTTTTAATCCAGTTCGCTTCATGAGACTTCTAGAGCTAGTTCGAGGTGAGCAAACTAGACAAGACGTTATGGACACACTTGATGTATTTTGTGAAACGATGCTTGGAAAGGGGGTTGTCCCTTGTCTCGATACGCCTGGCTTTCTTGCAAATCGAGTTGGTGTTTTTGCAATTCAGTGCGCCCTTCATAAGGCATTTAAATATAATCTCTCCCCAATAGAAGCGGATGCTTTTTTTGGAAGGCCCCTTGGTTTACCCAAAACTGGAGTATTTGGACTTTATGACTTGATTGGCATCGACCTTATGGCTGATGTTGCAAAAAGCCTGGAAAATATCTTGCCCGAAAACGATGCTTTTCATAAATACGCATCGCCAATAGAGTTCGTCTCTAACATGATTGCTAATGGCCAAACTGGGAACAAAAATGAACAGGGTTTTTATAAGCAGGCTGGAGATGAAAAAAAGGTTATCGACTTTTTAAGTGGAGACTATGTTGATCATGAGAGACTGAAAACACCTTTGTTGGAAAAGGCGGAAAAAGTTGGTGTAACTGCAATTATCAGCGATGAAAGTAAATACGGCCTCTTCATTTGGGAGGTTCTCTCTGAGACTTTATGCTATGCAGCCTCATTAGTGCCAGAAGTTACTGAAGATCTTGCCCAAATTGATGATGCTATGAAGCTTGGCTATAACTGGGTTAAAGGGCCATTTGAACTTATTGATGAGATAGGTATCGATTACTTGGTCAACAGGCTTAAAAAAAGTGGCAAAGATGTACCTGACTTCCTTTTAAGTAGCTCAAACAATAAGTTTTATAATACTACCAATTCAGTCTTAAGTGTTCTATCTCCATCTGGAAAGCTTAGCCCAATTGTTAGGCCAAAAGGTGTTCTTAGGTTCTCTGAAGCAAGACAAACACTAGTGCCCATCAATGTTAATGAGTCTGCTAGTTGGTTTGAATATGAGGGTGCGGCCATAGTCGAGTTTCATTCAAAAGCAAATGCACTTGACAGTCAAAGCTTAGATATGATTTCTGAAGCAGTTACTTACTCAGAGAAAAAAGGACTTAGAGGTGTAATAGTACACAATGACTTTCAGCATTTTTCTTGTGGTGTTAGCCTTTGGAGTGTTAGAGAATGCTTTGAAAAAAATGATTTCGATGGGCTTGATGCCTTTCTTACCTATTTTCAAAATACAATGCTTCAAATGAGAGACTCGAAACTTCCTGTTATTGCTGCGCCAGTGGGTATGTCTATCGGAGGTGGATTTGAAGTTGTGTTGCATGCTGACCATGTAGTAAGCCACGCCAACTCTGTGATGGGCCTAGTTGAGTCTTTTGTTGGAGTTGTGCCAGCAGGAGGTGGGTGTAAAGAAATGCTTTATCGATGGACTGAAAAATTAAACGATACGCAAAAAGGGGCTTGGAAATCATTTATGAATATAGGCCTGGGTAGAAAAGCTAACTCGCCTCAAGAGGCTGATGCATTAGCTATGCGAAGGGCTGATGATGTATTTCAGATGAATCGTGATCGAATTTTAAATATTGCCCTTTCAAAACTTGACGACACAAAAAAAGCTAGCCAAAGGAGCCCACTTGCCTTATCAGGCGCTGAGCACTTCAAAGAAATGCTAGAATGGCTTGAGGTTAACAACAAAAAAGGAATGCTTACACCGCATGATGTCACTGTTGGAACCGAGATTGGCCGAATAATGTCTGGAGGTGACTGCCCAGCAGGCACTGTTTTTTCTGAACAGGAAATTTTAGATGCTGAGCGCTCTTCTTTTATCACTCTTGCGCAAACTCAAGAAACTCAAGCAAGAATTGTGTCCATGCTAGATAATGGCGTTACTCTAAGAAATTAACAGTTAAGACTATGAATAAAAATCCTGCTAATTTTGTACCCCTTACTCCTATCTCTTTTTTACATAGAACTGCAGATATCTATGGAGAGCATCAGTCTGTTCTCTATGAAAATAGGTCTTATACCTGGAGAGAGTCTAGAGAGAGGTGTGTTCGAATTGCCTCCAGTCTAAATGGCCATGGTGTCATGCCAGGAGACACCGTTTCAGTGCTCGCATTCAATACACCAGAAATGTTTGAGTCACATTTTTCAATTCCTATGGCGGGCGCAATTCTAAACACGATAAATATCAGGCTTGACGCTCCAACTATCGCTTATATTTTTGATGATAGCAATGCAAAAATGCTCTTTGTTGATAGAGAGCTTTATAGTGTTGCCTCAGAGGCACTAGCTATAGCCTCAGTTAGTCCAAAGATAGTTGTAATAAATGATTCTTTTGCCAGCTCACAGCCGGACGTCTCCAGTGAAGCAATAGACTATGAATCTCTTGTTAAAAATGGAGACCCTCTTTATAGCTGGACAATGCCCAGCGATGAGTGGAGCCCGCTCTCACTTAGCTACACCTCTGGAACAACAGGTAAGCCCAAGGGCGTGGTTTATCATCACCGTGGTTCGTATTTAATGAGCATGGGCACTGTTGTTGGCTGGAACCTTCCTAACCATCCTGTTTACTTATATTCTGTTCCATTATTTCATTGCAATGGTTGGGGACATGCCTGGACAATGGCCGCTCTTGCTGGGACCATAGTTTGCCTCAGGTCTTTTGATCCTGAAAAAGTATTTAGTTTGCTTGATGAGCACCGAGTCACTCATTTTGGCGGGGCTCCAATAATGCTTAATATGCTTGCCAACGCCTCTAAAGAGATAAAAAAATCATTTAAAAGAGAAATCAAGGTAATGACTGCTGGCGCCCCGCCTCCCGCGAAAGTTTTAGAAAGCATGATGTCGTTAGGATTTAACGTTATGCATGTCTATGGGCTGACAGAAACATATGGACATATTCTTCAAGCAGCTCCTCAGGCATCATGGCTCAATGAAAGTCCAGCAGAGCTTGCCAAACTAAGCTCCAGGCAGGGTGTTAGGTTTCCGATGACTGAAGATGTTAGTGTAATCGATCAAGAGACTGGTGAGCGCGTTCCTCACAACGGTGAAGCTATTGGTGAAATTGTGATTCGCTGCAATACTTGCATGATGGGCTACTGGAATAATCTTAAAGCCACAGAGGAGGCGTTTGCTAACGGCTGGTTTCATAGTGGTGACTTGGCAGTAATTCATAATGATGGCTACATCCAAATAAAGGATAGGTCAAAAGATATTATCATTTCGGGTGGCGAAAATATTTCCTCAGTAGAGGTCGAAAATGTTCTTTACCAGCACCCCTCAGTTGGAGAGGCTGCAGTTGTTGCAATGTCAGATGAAAAATGGGGAGAAGTGCCCTGTGCTTTTGTCGAGCTTAAGCCCAATGAAGAGGCATCTGAAGACGAGTTAATTGCTTTTTGCAAAGATAACATGGCTAAATTTAAAAGGCCAAAAAAAGTTGTTTTTGGCTCGCTTCCAAAAACTGCAACAGGCAAAATTCAGAAGCACGAATTAAGGGCGGCTATTAAAAAACTAGGAGAAGAGTGATGTCAAACTATACTGCTCCCGTTGAAGATATGGGCTTTGTTTTAAAAGAGGTTGTTGAGATTGAAAAGCTTTGTAATGAAACTGGGCTTGATAGCTCAACAGTTGAAATAATTGATACTGTTTTAGATGCTGCTGGTAAGCTTGCCAAAGAAGAAATAGAGCCCATCAATAAGTCTGGTGACTCAGAAGGCCTAAAGATAGATGACTCAGGAAAAGTCACAACTGCAGCGGGCTTTAAGGAGGCCTACCGACACTTTGTTGAAGGAGGCTGGGGATCACTGCAATTCTCCCCTGAATATGGGGGCCAAGGCGTCCCGTTTGTTGTTGCTGCAAGTGTTCAAGAAATGTGGCATTCTGCTAATATGTCATGGGGCCTATGCCCTCTTCTTACACAAGGAGCAGTTGAGGCTATCACACTCAATGCGACTGAAGATCTCAAACAACGCTACCTTCCAAAACTAATCTCTGGAGAATGGAGCGGCACAATGAACCTTACGGAGGGTGATGCTGGAACTGATGTTGGCTCACTTAAAACGCGTGCAACTCAGAATGGAGAGCACTATTTAATCCGTGGTCAAAAAATTTATATCACCTGGGGTGAGCATGATATGTCTGAAAATATCATTCATTTGGTCTTAGCCCGACTACCAAATGCTCCCGATGGAATTAAAGGCATTTCACTATTTTTAGTGCCAAAAATATTGGTTAATGATGATGGCACTCTTGGAAAGCCAAACGACTTAAAGGCATTGTCAATTGAACATAAAATTGGCATTCATGCATGCCCTACATGTGTCATGAGCTATGGCGAAATAGATGGGGCAGTTGGCTACCTGGTGGGTGAAGAGAATAAAGGAATACAGTGCATGTTCACAATGATGAACAACGCAAGACTTACTGTAGGCCTTCAAGGAGTTTCAATTTCAGAACGCGCATACCAGCAAGCACTTAGTTTTTGCAATGAGCGTGTTCAAGGCGTTGCCCCTGGCTTCAAAGATATTGGCCCTATTATTAGGCATCCAGATGTTCAAAGAATGTTAGCTAATATGAAGTCAATCACACAGGGCTCTCGTGTATTAACATATGCAGCTTGTGCCGAGGTAGACTACTCTTTAAGCAAGCTTCCACTCGAGAACCTAGAAAAACACGAAAGGAGGCTTGGACTGTTGACCCCAATAGTTAAGGGCTGGTGCACAGAGACTGCTCAGGAGGTTGCCTCTTTAAGTCTCCAGTGCCATGGAGGAATGGGCTATGTTGAGGAAACGGGTATTGCTCAAATCCTAAGAGATGCGCGAATTTTGCCAATTTATGAGGGGACAAATGGCATTCAAGCGATGGATCTTGTGGGCAGAAAGATTATTAGTGATGGTGGATTGGGCGCCCGAGAGCTAATTTCAGAGATGAAAGAATGTACTAAAAATCCAGCAATTGCGGAGTTAGTTTCTGTCTCTCAGTTAAAACGCTTTTCAAAATCTATTGATGACCTTGACAGCACTATTACAATTATTCTAAATCACTCAGACAATAAAGAGCTAGTTGGAAAAATTGCCTTTGATACGCTCATGATGGCTGGCACAATTACAGCGTCTTGGCAGATGCTATTAAGTCTTGATAGAGCATCAAATGCCGTGAATAATCATAAATCTTCAGCTGAGTTTTTAAAAGAGAAGGCTGACACTGTAAAGCATTTTATTGACTTTATCTTGCCTCGATATCTCTCGAGCTTTACAACGATATCCGCGAGCGCCGAGTAATTATTAACAACAAAGTTGTTGCAATACTATTGCGTTTACGTTATATTATTCTGTTTTAATCAAGCAGGGACTCATATGTTTAAACTTAGCTTTCTATCTTTACTGTTAGTTTCTTCCTTCGCAAGTGCTGAAGAGGCAAGACGTGCTAACGCGCATGTCCACGGACTAAACAACTTATCAATGGTTATCAGTCAAAACCAAGTTGCTATTACCTATGAAATGCCAATAGTCCAATTATTTGATGAACATGACGAGCATGATGAACATGACGAGCATGATGAACATGACGAGCATGATGAACATGATGAACATGATGAACATGACGAGCATGATGAACATGACGAGCATGATGAACATGACGAGCATGACGAGCCAACCTTATCAGATGAATCATTAGCTGAATTTCAAAATTATTCGCAATTATTTGCACTTCCTTAAAGCGCTAATTGTGACTTAGTTTCTTTTGAGTCTGGCCTTCATAGCGTTTCAACAGAAGGAGATCACAAAGATGTTGAATTAGCATATGAATTTTCTTGCAATGACTCAAGCCAATTAAAAAGCATTACAATTAATGCATTTAATCGCTTTAGCGAACTAGAGACTTTAAACTTCGAGGCAGTAATAAATAATAAAGCTATAACAAAAAGCCTAAAATCAGATGTCAATAAAGTAATATTTTAAATGAGGATCTGATGCTAGAAACACTAGGTCTGGAATACCATT